>Ga0193958_1000008_pt1 | contig 248490 bp, 218 predicted proteins | sample FB_1_MG_FD_140320 | JGI IMG/M metagenome (GOLD analysis project Ga0193958, IMG submission 140320) | Microbial mat bacterial communities from the Broadkill River, Lewes, Delaware, United States - FB_1_MG | ecosystem: Environmental > Aquatic > Freshwater > River > Microbial mats | place: USA... | reverse complement strand
GATTGAAAGGAAACTAAATGCGAGGCCCAGAAAATGCCTAGGCTTCAGGCAGCCTGAAGTGGTGTTTAAAGCACTGCGGCAGGCTTCAAAGGGCAGTGTTGCACTTGTGAATTGAATTCGCGCTATAAATCTCCCCGCAGCACTTATGTTTGCCAAGTCAACAACCTTATAACCAGACTCAGAATAACCCGATGTATAAAAAGCAAAACCATTTTGGAACTCAGCTATTTCTGTCAAATTTTTAACTTTCCAGCCCAACGGGACCCAACCCATTTCCTCAGTAAATTCAAACTCAGCAGGAAATAAGTGCTGATAGTTTGATACGTCATTAATCTCTGACGTTGAATCACTTTGGTGGTCGGTTTTTTTAGCCGTTGCGCGTTGTTTGGCCCGTTCGGCAAAGACTTCAGGAATAGTATTACCCGCAGCTAAAGCATTATCGATAACAGGGTCAAAGTCGACAAACCAGCTTTTGAATAAGGCTTGCGCCATAGACTCTAGCGTTTCGTTGATTTGGCGGTTTAGTTCGATTTTATCGTCTAGTGAGCCTAGAATATGGGCTATGGCTTTTTGTTTTTCAATTGGAGGTAGAGTAATGGGGATTCGAGCCAAAACTTTTTGGTTGAGGGATGGCATCGTTGTCCCTTCTGAGTTTGAACTGAGCCAATTTTGTATTAAAGGGCTTCTCATTTGATAACTAAAAAACAAATGATCAACACTATCCGTTAACCTTAGTCGAATTCCATCTGAGCCCAGGAACCAACCATCTTCATTTTCCTTAATTATCGCATTTCGGTCAGTCCCTCCCTTACGCCCAAAAACTATATCTCCTTTTTTTAAAACAAATTGAGGTAAACGAGAAATAGTCTCTTGATTTACTCGGGGTGTACTATTTGAAATTTTAAGATACCCATACCTAATTTCACGAACAGAAATTAGTGGAGCACCTGTATCTGAATATTCAGCTGCCTTTAAAACTGTCCCAAATGGGCCTGTCTGTAAGTGAGCATCACCTGAATCTATCAATGTTCCAAGTGTAGATTCGATCCAATTACTTATCACAAAGTCTCCCTTCATAGCACCTCAACAATACTGACTCAGTATATCCAATACCAACGAAATAACATCTTACATACTCACTCATTGGGATCCTTAATATTTTGCAAATAATCCACCAACAAGTGCACATGAGTGGATGGGTTATCTGTTTGATTAGACTCTGCTGCCGCAAGTACCTTTTCAGCATTGCGCTTAGCCGTATCTAATCGGTTAAATAGCTTTCTAAAACTACCCTTTTCGCCTTTGTCGTATTGCGCCATGCCGTCTTTGGCTTTCAAGTCCCGAACGACCTGCGCACCGACGCTATTACCCTGCTGTGATACATAGGCGCGAGTGGTCATTTCAAAGTGCAATAATAGCCAAAATTCGAAGCTTGGAACCGATTAATAGCCAAAATTCGAAGCTTGGAACCGATTGAGCGCTTTGAAAGACATCACCGCTCTGTGCTCGAATTTGCGCTAAAGCGCTGTCATAGCAAGGGTGATTATCTTTATCAATTACACAATAAACCTTATCAAAAGGCGAGCCTAAATTGGCTTCTTTGTTCGCAAGATTTTTAGCGTGTCTAACTACGCAGCTGGGGCTAGAACCAGACTCGCCATCAATCACGATATTCAGCGATGAAATCTGATAATGCGCCTGTATTTCTTCGAAATAATTCGGCTCAGTCTTGGAGCCTTCACACACAATCAGTACTTTGTCGTAAGGCTCTTTGGTGGCTTTTTTACGCTTCGATCCCTTGGGTTTTCTAGCCATTGAGCTCACCCAAGTTGGTTTTATCAATAAATGGCAATGCGCCGTACTTTCCAGAGAGATAATTCCGTTCGATATTATCCGCGCCTTTCCTGACTTTGAAATCACTCAGCGAGTACAGCGAGGTTGATTGCGCTTTGTTTTTCTCACAGAACCAAATCTGGTCACGACGGAATACATCCTGACTCAAAATCGAGGTTTCGTGCGTAGTGAAAATCAGTTGAGCGTTGTTTGGGTTTTCTTCAGCGCTATTAAATAGCGAGACCAAGAACTTCACCATGGTTGGGTGTAGGCTATTGTTTAGCTCATCAATGAAAATGACCGCGCCATCTTGCAAGCCCTCAACCAATGGTGCGGAAAAAGCGAACATACGCTGAGTACCGTCGGACTCATCTTTTAAATCGAGATAATGCATACTGCCATCCTCCAGTCGGTGCCCTGTTTGGATGGTTAGTTTCTCAGAAGATTTATGTGTTAAAAAGGCCTCTTGAGATAAGGGATTTTTAAATAAGTCACCTTGTGGATTACCATCGCTAACCTGAAGATCTTCAATACCGAGATCTCCAGCTTTTAAGAATGCTAATACTTCATCACGAGATTGGTTTTCGCTTAGAATTTGCTTGGCGGTATATTTATGACTCAGATCATGAGTACCAATGATCCGCAAAGTTTTAGTAAACCACTTATAAATTGGTGCAAGCTGCTTGCTATTCAACTGAATCGCCGTTGATAAGAACAAAGCATTATCCCGCGTAGCATCTTTCCATATTGCTTTCGACCCCGTCAGATAGGTGTCTTTTGTCCAGCGATAGTCGCCTTTTTTCACATCATACTCGCGCATAAACCACGTTTGGGCACGCCCATTTGGATAAGCAAAAAGCCACTCTTCTAATACTCGCTGGTTCGTCGCAGAAAAACCGTATTGATAACGCACGTCATCGCTCACAAAGTCCACATTGAACTCGGTTGGCTGATCAATGCTATCTGCTGAAAACTTAAAAGGCTCAATATCAAGCGGCGCACCGGCCTGTAGTTTGGTCGCGGAGAATTTAACCAGCCATTGCATTTTGGAAAGCGCGTTAATGACATTAGATTTACCCGCGGCATTAGCGCCATACATAACGGCACTTTTCATGAGGCTGAAGTTACCCGCGCCTTTTGCATCAGGCTTAAAGGTATTGCTATCGAGCAGCTCTTTACCCGCATCGGTAATCAGTTGAAGCTCGGCTTCATCTTTTATCGATCGATAGTTTTTAACTGAAAACTGGATCAGCATATGCTTACACCTTGATTTTTGACGTATATTGTCAAAAATAACCTTTTTAGCTGGTAAGTAAAAGGTAAATCAGTATATTTCATTTTGAAACATACCGATAAGAACGAGTCCACTCCAAAATAAAATGAGCTGGCGTATTCCGCTATTCTTTCCTTAGACAGCTTCTGTTATTTCCTGCAATATTTCAGCTGATACGTATTCCTTAAAGCCTTCAAGGGACGTAAAACATCGAAACCCTGCCTGACTGGCAATGGCAATTGTTTCGCTGCCTTCGTTTAACAAAACCGCCACAGGTTGACTCAGCTCTTCCTGAACTCCTGTTGGCCATACCAAATCAAACACCGCCAGCTGCTTTCCAGTCTGCAGCTCACTATAGTCATAAGCCATAACGCCTTCTGGCAGACCGTTTTCTAGCATCCATTTATTCAAGCTGATTAAATCCTGCTCCTCTCTCTCATCACTGATACTACCAACAACGACGGACTCCGTTAAAACGGTTGGCTTACGTCCTTCTAACCAATGAGTATCGTCATGCAGTAAAGCACTCATCCGCTGATTTGCTTCTGCGGCCAATAACTTTTTGCGCTCCTCAAGAAAGTCGAGGTAGTTTTCCATCTTCCATAGATTTTCATCCATTGGAATCCATTGTGACGCCAACGCACCGGGATGACGGCTTTCGACCTCCACAAAGTAGTCATGCGGGTAAGCATCCCGAATCACGAGATTGGTATCTTTGGTAAGGAAACAAAAATTCCCCAAAGCATTTACTTCATTTCGCTGACGGCTGTCTTTGTATAATTTGGCTTTGGGGAAGATATGGTGAACTTCCAGTTTATTCATTTTCCCCAAAAGATTGGCTTTTAAGGGTAACCCGCTCCCCCAATCACGCGCTTCACCCATACGGGTTAGCATGTAAAGAACCGGATAGAATCGCGCGCCCAGACTCCAACCATCAAAGTGCCCTGGCTCAATACTTAGACTGCCATGCCATAAGCGCAAAGCATCCAATAAACCGTCAACACCACTACCACTTTCCAACACGCTTAGATCTTTATCGATGAAAGACTCAGTAGAACCTGAAAAACGTCCCCACATACCCGCTTGAGTAAACCAAAACAATAGTTTATCCCGCTCGATTTCGTCTAGCTTGCCACCTTTTGATTCCAGATAGCGCACCATAACTGGAATCGCAAAGCGGCCAAACAGCACTCGGTCATGATCAAGCCCTAAGCGTCCACTAATCATATTCAGACAAGTATCGACATGCTTAGAGGCTTGCTTTAAGCCTCTTTGAATATCGTCAGCCTGAGCATTGTGCAAATGCAGAAATAGCGCTTCACCTGTTGTAACGGTATTGATGGAGCGAAGGAACCAATCCAGATTAAAGTCGTAACCCGCGTCGTGCCATTCGCCGAGCTTACTCTTCATTTGATCACGTGCCTGTGGCCACTCTGCACAGATTTTTGCGAGAGCCAAATCACCTTTTGATAGCTTAGTTCCGCCGCTATTTACACGATTAAAAATATCAACAACGACATCTAAGGTTTTGTCCTTACCTGTTACTTCTTCAACATGTAAATCGATATCGAGAATCCCCAGCAGCTTTCCAAGTCGCGCAACATAGTCACCCACTTTTAAAACTAACTCTGGATCAGCACTAATCGCCGTGATAAATGCGCCCATTCCTGCATTACCGTTTTGCATAACGGCGGTTACATCCACCCAGAGTGGGTCATCCTGCATTTTTATGGGCTGCCAAAACTGGAAGCTTTCGGTCTCCAAGTTAAAGCGCAAGCCTGTAAAAACCTTATCATTACCGTCAAAGAATTTTGGTGGAGATCCCCGTACTACGCCATATAACGAGGTCATTCGCTGCTGTCCGTCCAGTAGCAATTTGACGATACCACCAGCCAGTTGCTGCTCTCCCCGAAATTCAGCCTCTGCTGATTCAGTAGCCCAGACTAGTAGCCCACCAACCGGATGCCGCTTATAAAGAGAACTAAACAAACCACGAACTTGTTCCTTATTCCAGACGTAACCCCGCTGGAATTCAGGCAAAGCCATATGACCGCTATCAATATGGTCGAGGATGGTGGAAATCTTCATTATAAATTCCTTTTATTTGTTCTTAGGCTTGGCTTTATTAATACTAAATAGCACTACTCGCCTGCATATTTTTCTAGCGCTTCAACGGTCAAACCATCACTCAGATTGTTTCTGTCCATTTCTTCCCAATATTTGCGGATTAGTGGGCATTCTAAGTAGTAACACATGCCTTTAGCCCAATACTTCCATATTTTTTCAGGAATACGGTTGGCTTTATAGAGCTGGTATTCTTCGAGACATAGATCAAAATATTTATGGATGACTGGGTCTGATAGAGAAAATTTAGACTCCTGCTCCTGAGTATTTTTAGCCGACTGATCTAAAGCACCACTCTCGCCTTGGTTAGTGACCTTGCGGTTTTCATCTTTTTTAAGAACTTTATTCAGGTCATCAACTAACTCGTAAAAACGCTTATTAAACTTTTCAAAGCTATCAAGGAAAATCTGATCTTCGGCTAATTTTTGCTTTTGAAAAAAATAAGTGAAGGGAAGCACAAGCGATGCACAGGTAAACCAAATTTTTAGTTCATCATCAGTCATCTCGGTACCGCCAGGCAGACGTGGTGTGACAAAGTAGCACCAAGCAAAAACACCAAAGAAGCCAATAGAAAGCACCCAATACCAATTAAGAGCAAGAGCTTTAAAAAAGCGAAGAAATCTAGCCATTAGACTCACCATAACCCAATACCTCCAAATTCTTCCGAATCACCGCATCCAACTTTTCAGATTCCTTCATTTGCCCATACAGCGTTTGGCTGAGTTCCTGCATTTTCACTTCAAACGGAATGCCATCATCCTCAATCGCTGCCGCGCCCACATAGCGGCCCGGAGTCAGCACATAGTCATTGGCTTTGATGTCGTCCAGCGTGGCCGATTTGCAGTAGCCTGCTTCGTCTTTATACGCATCATAGCCACCCGCTTCGGCTTCACCGCGCCATGCGTGAAAGGTGTCGCTAATGTGCTTTACGTCGTCGGTGGTTAGTTCTTTATGCACACGGCTGATCATGCTGCCCATATTGCGCGCATCAATAAACAGGGTTTCACCTTGGCGATTGCGATAGCCGAGTTCGCGGCTACGGGCGGACGTTGCTTGTTTGTCGCGGCTCAAAAACCAAAGGCACACGGGGATTTGCGTGGTGTAAAACAGCTGTCCCGGGAGCGCGATCATGCAATCAACTAAGTCGTTGTCGATAATCTGCTGGCGTATTTTGCCTTCGCCGGAGGTAGCGGTCGACATGGAGCCATTGGCCAATACAAAGCCTGCGATGCCATTTTCCGAGAGCTTAGAGACCATGTGCAATATCCATGCGTAGTTGGCATTGCCAGTCGGCGGAGTGTCGTAGCCTGCCCAACGCGGATCGCTACTGAGTTCGTCGGCGTCGCGCCAGTCTTTTTGGTTAAATGGCGGGTTGGCCATTATAAAGTCGGCTTTTAAGTCGGGGTGCTGGTCTTTAAAAAAGGTGTTACCGGGTACATCGCCAAGGTTGCCGGAGATGCTGCGAATCGCCAGATTCATCTTTGCCAGTTTGTAGGTCGTCGCGGTGTTTTCTTGCCCGTAAATGGAGATGTCTTTGGTATTTCCGTGGTGGCTTTCGACAAATTTAATCGACTGTACAAACATACCGCCGGAGCCGCAGCAAGGGTCGTAGATTTTACCTTTGTATGGCTCGATCATTTCTGCAATGAGATTAACGATGCATTTTGGGGTGTAGAACTCGCCACCGCCCTTACCTTCTGTCGCGGCAAATTTTCCCAAGAAATATTCATACACGCGCCCGACGATGTCGTTTTCTTTGTCGGAGGTGGTGTCGATGTTGTTCACCGTGTCGATCAGCGAAGCGAGGTCTTTGGTTTGCATACCCAAACGTGAGTAGTAGTTGTCTGGTAGTGCGCCTTTTAGCGAGACGTTGTTTTTCTCAACCGTGTGCAATGCGGTGTCGATTTTCAGCGCAATGTCGTCTTGCTTGGCGTGTTGGGTGATGTATGACCAGCGGGATTCTTCCGGCAGGTAAAACACGTTTTTAGCGGTGTAGAAGTCCACCATATCGAGATAGGCTTGTTTGCCTTCGTCAATCAACTCCTGACGGCGCAACTCAAACTTGTCGCTGGCAAATTTCAGGAAAATTAGGCTGAGTACGACGTGCTTGTACTCCGACGATTCGACGCTGCCACGCAGTTTATTTGCGGAGTCCCAGAGGGCTTCTTCAAAGCCTTTTTGGTTGCTGTCTTTTGAGGATTTTTTGCTTGAAGACTTTGCCGTTGCCATTGAATGTCCTGTTCGTTTTTAAACACGTTGAATAGGACAAAATTATACCATGAACAGACAGATCAATTTAACTGACTTTAGCAAGGAGAGTCTGCCCAATATTCACTAGCCAGAACATCCCCTTGCCCTTTTTTACACTGCTTGCCTGATACAAAAATCAGGACTACTGAGCGGCTTAACGCCCCATTACAATATCATCCGCACAGACTGATTCAATATCCCGGTGTCCGATAAAGGCCATCGTCAACTCCGCTTCTTCATGGAATATTTCCAACATGCGCTGCACACCCGCTTCACCCATCGCGCCCAAGCCATAAACCATCGGGCGGCCAACCATCACGCCTTTAGCGCCCAGTGCGCGTGCGCGGATAATGTCTTGTCCGGAACGAATACCGCCATCCATCCAGACTTCAATATCATTCCCGACTTTCTCCACGATTTCCGGCAGCACCGAAATCGATGAACGTGCGCCATCCAATTGTCGCCCGCCATGGTTAGAAACCACCATCGCCTCTGCGCCCAATTTCACACATTCTTCAGCATCGCTACTTTCCATAATGCCTTTGATGATTAACGGGCCATCCCACATATCACGGAAGCGCTTAATATCATCCCAGTTCAATTTATGATCAAAGCTGTTGGCGGTCCACTTCATTAGATCACCCATATCATCAACGCCGGTAGTACAGCCTTGGATATTGCCGAACTCACGATTTTTTGTTTTCAGCATATTCAGCGCCCAACGCGGACGGCGGGCAATATCGAGGATATTCGGAATCGTTAAGCGAGGTGGCGCGGTCATCCCATTGCGATGATCGGCATGGCGTTTACCAATAATTTGTAAATCCAGTGTGACCACTAAGGCAGAGCATTCCACCGCTTTGGCGCGCTCAACCAGCTGTTTGGTGAAGTCACGGTCGCGCTGCACATACAGCTGAAACCAGAATGGTGACTGGGTTGCTTCAGCGACCACTTCCATCGAGCAAATACTCATGGTGGAAAGCGTGAACGGTACACCGAATTTTTCAGCAGCTCGGGCGGCATGAATCTCGCCGTCCGCATGCTGCATGCCTAATAAACCAACCGGAGCAATCGCTAATGGCATATTGACATCATGGCCTGCCATCGTGGTTTTTAGCGTACGTGGGGTTAAGTCGCGGGCGACCCGCTGCCGAAAGCGAATATCCTTAAAATCACTCGTGTTCTCAGCCAGTGTTTGCTGTGTCCAAGAGCCGGACTCGCAATAGCCTTGAAACATTTTGGGAACCCGACGGTGATACAGTCGGCGTAAGTCTTCAAGTTCACAAATGACACTCATGATTTTTCCTCTATTTGGGTACGTCAGGTGGTTGTCGGGCAATCTGCTCAGCCATACATGCTTTTTTACAACCATTTTTTGGTCTTACCAATTTTGCGATATTAAAATAGATGAGGGCTGTTTGCAAGGCTGGATACCAAAACCATGGCTAATTCCTTGATAATTAGCGGTAAAACAGCCTTAAACTATTAATTTAAATAATAATATCCATAAGGTATTTGTCTATTGACAAAAAAACTAGCTTCATAGAGACTCCTTCGGTAATACCAATTCACGTATTTACTTAATTGGTATTACCAAAACTATTCCTTAGGAGGATGTCATGAATCAAACCCTGTTGTCATTGCTGGCCTTTGCACCGCTGGTGTTGGCTGCTATTTTATTAGTTGGCTTGAACTGGCCTGCCCGTCGGGCGATGCCGGTTGTTTTTATTGTTACTGCTCTGATTGGTCTATTCGCTTGGGATATGACTTTCAATCGTGTACTGGCTTCAACACTGCAAGGCTTGGTACTGACCGGCGCTATTCTCTGGATCATTTTTGGTGCCATTCTTCTACTTAACACCCTCAAACATTCCGGCGCGATTACCGCGATTCGGGGTGGTTTTTCCAATATCAGCCCTGACCGACGCATACAAGCGATCATCGTTGCTTGGTTATTTGGCTGCTTTATTGAAGGTGCTTCCGGCTTTGGTACGCCCGCTGCGGTTGCCGCTCCCCTATTAGTTGCACTGGGCTTCCCTGCCTTGGCAGCAGTCATGATCGGTATGATGATCCAGTCGACGCCTGTTTCATTTGGTGCGGTTGGTACGCCAATTGTTGTCGGTGTGTCTGGCGGTCTTGATAAGGCTGGCTTAACTGAGCAGCTGGTTGCCAATGGCTCTAGCTGGGATGCTTTCTACCACCTAATCACCTCAGAAGTTGCCATCATCCATGCGGTGATTGGTCTACTAATGCCGCTGTTTATGTGCGTCATGCTGACTCGCTTTTTTGGCCGTAATAAGTCTTGGCTGGAAGGTTTAGCGATTGCTCCGTTCGCTATTTTCGCCGGATTAGCATTTGTTATTCCTTATGCGCTAGCGGGTATCTTTCTGGGCCCTGAATTTCCTTCGATGATTGGAGCGTTGATTGGCCTGTTGATTGTTGTACCTGCGGCTAAAGCGGGCTTCTTAGTGCCTAAAAAACAATGGGACTTTGCAGATGCCAAAGAGTGGCCGGTTGATTGGATGGGTAGCGTCGAAATCAAGCTGGATAGCCTAACGGCGAAAAAGCCAATGGCTATCGGTCTGGCATGGACACCGTATATTTTACTGGCCGCTATCTTAGTGTTATCCCGTGTTAGCCCAACAGTAAAATCATTCTTTACTGATAATTTGGTACTGGGTTGGAAGGATATTTTAGGTGAAGCCGGTGTCTCCGGAAGCATTCAATTCCTGTATCTACCCGGCGGTATTATGGCGCTGGTAGTGTTGATCACCTTCCTACTGCATCGCATGAAGTTTTCTGAGCTAACAGCGGCGGTTAGTGAGTCTTCAAAGACCTTGATCGGTGCGGGCTTTGTTTTAGTATTCACCATCCCGATGGTACGTATCCTGATCAATTCCGGCGTAAATATGGGTGATTTGCCATCCATGCCTCGGGCAATGGCGGAGTTAGTCGCTAGCAGTGTTGGCGATATTTATCCCGTGTTTGCACCGACAGTGGGTGCGCTGGGTGCATTCATTGCCGGCTCAAATACCGTGTCAAACCTGATGATGTCACAGTTCCAGTTCGATACCGCTGGGTTGATTGGTGTCTCTGGTGCCATGATGGTGGCAGGGCAAGCTGTCGGTGCGGCGGCGGGTAATATGATCGCTATCCATAATGTGGTCGCGGCTTCCGCCACAGTGGGCTTACTGGGTCGGGAAGGTCAAACTTTGCGACTGACTGTTATTCCGACGATCTACTACATCGTGGCCGCTGGCTTGATTCTTCTGTTCGCGATCCATGTGTTAGGCGTCACAGATCCATTGATGTTGTAATCACAGCAAGTGTAATAGAGCACGCAGTCGTTATGGCTGCGTGCTTTTCTTTGGATTTATAAGTCTTAAAGCAACCAACTCCCAGCGTTTCCAAGTTCTGCTGACTTACCCCTCCTTACCTTTTCAGACTCCCTTCTCTACTCGCATAACGTTTCACTAAGTTCGTGCGCTCTTACTTCAAACAGAAGAATGCCATTCTATTCAACCGGTGCAGTAACATACTCGTTATAACGCGCTGACCTTGATTAATCCCTGCTATACGTCTGAAAAGTGTCCATATATTGGTGTTTACGGTCTGTTCTTACCACTCATAAACCCTACGTTCATATGACTAAGTCATATAATAATCTCTAAACCACGACACAGTTAAGATCAAGCAGTGCGAAGCAAACGGTTGCCGCTAGTGAAGCTCATATCCCCGTATCAGATTTCATTAACCGCAACATGATAACTATAAAAATAAAAGCCATTCGCCTGCTGCAGTCACCTATTTTTCAATTTAGCTAGAGGACTTAAAAATTGAAGCCAAATTTTTATCCTACCTTAAAAACGCTCATTGCCACCTGCTTCTGTCTACCAATACTCTTTGCAACGGCGGACACACCAGAGCCGGAAGGTGTGGTAGCAATCTTTAAAAAGCACGACGGTGAGCTCGTTTTTAAGGGAATGATCAAGCCGGATGAGTGGAAAAAGAGCCTCGAAATACAGTTGAGCGAGAAATAATCTATGCGTTTTTTTGACTCTCTTTCGTTACGTAGTCGCTTTCTGGTCGCACCGTTGATTGGTGTTTTGCTCACGCTGATTATTTTTTACAGCAGCAATGCCACCATCCAAAGCCATAGCAATATACTCAAAGACATAGATGAGTCGAATCTCCCTCAAATTGGTGAAATTAGCCGAACGGTTATTTTGCTATCACATAATCATGAAAAGCTTGAGCGACTGCTTTATGCGGCTGAAAAAGATCCGGATGAGGAGAAAATTTATCTGGAAGGCAGAGTTATTCTGGATGAGTTACATACCTTGGAAAAGCAGCTCAATAAGACTTTTGGCTCTACTCATCAGACTATCAATGGCATCGATATTTTTGAGCAGATCAAGATTAATTTTAAGTACTACCGAGACGAGACCATCAATACCATTGAGCTCTCAACGGTCAAGCCTGAATTAGCCGAAGATCAAATGCACGAAGCGGTTAAGGTGTTATGGACACTAAATGACTACTTCATAACCTTGTCTGACTATCACATCAAAAATCTCAATGAAAAGTCCGGCTTAATCGAAAGCTCGCTGTATGATAAATCCTCACTGACCATTCTCACCTCATTACTATTAGGGATCATGATCATTTCTGCCCTATTCTTTTCCCGTAAAATGTCCTCTGAAATTAACCTGGTCAATCACTCATTGATTGGGCTTTCAAATGGAGAGAAGAACGTTAAGCTCCCTAAGCAATGTAATAAAAATAACAATATGTACCAGCTATACAATGCGGTGTATACCTTCAAACGCAGCCTGGAAAAAAATGAAGAGCAGCAAGACAGACTCAACCAAACCATCGGCGAGCTGACCAGCAGTAAAGAGCATTACTATAATCTGTTAAACCGCATTCCTGCCGCGATTATTGCCATCAGCGATACCGGTAAAATTGTGCTATTCAATAAAGCGGCCGAAGCAATCTATGGTTACTCTAGCCAGGAAATACTTGGCCAGCCAATGACAACGTTGGCCCCGGAACACGCCCGAAAAAACCACTCGGCTCGCTTTCAAGAAGTCCAAAAATTAGATGATAAATCACTTCAGGGAATGCTCAGTAAACCAGTCACCGCACTCAAGAAAAATGGCGAGGAATTTTACGTTGAAGCGGCTGTGGCCAAACTAACCTTGGCCAATAATGAAAGCGTGATGACCTTTGCCATTACCGATGTCACCAACCGCATACAGGCAGAGAACGAAATATTCCACAAGGCGCATTATGATGCCTTAACTACCTTACCAAACCGTTTTCTAGCGCTCAACCTGTTAGAAAGTGGCTTAAGAGACGCCTACAACCAGCGTGAAGTTTTAGCCGTATTTTTCCTGGATTTGGATGGTTTCAAAAAGATTAATGACACCTTAGGCCATGAAACAGGCGACAAACTACTGATTGAAGCAGGAAAAAGATTGCAAACCGTTGTCAGTGACGGAGGAACTGTAGCGCGATTAGGCGGCGATGAGTTTATTGTTATTCTTCCAAAGTTAACCTGCAGTGATGATGCAATCCCCACCGTTGAAAAATTACTTGAGCAATTCAGAACCCCGTTCAAGGTGGATGACCGTGAGCTGATGTTGACCTCCAGTGTCGGTATCTCCGCGTTTCCGGAGGATGGCGACAGTACTTCTGAGTTATTGCGTAAAGCTGATTCAGCGATGTATAGCTCCAAAAAAACCGGACGTAATACCTACACTTTCTTTACTGAGTCGATGAACCGTGGCGTCTCTCGTGAGCTGGCATTGGAAGAGCAACTACATGGTGCTTTGAAACGAAAAGAGTTCCGACTGGTGTATCAACTTCAGGTCGATGTTCAGAGCGGAAAAATTATCGGAGCCGAAGCATTGGTTAGATGGAATAATCATCTGCTGGGTGATGTCTCACCCGAGGAATTTATTCCAATTGCCGAACACACTGGTTTGATCATTCCACTGGGGCAATTTATTTTGACAGAATCCCTGCGCATGGTGACCCATTGGCAAGCCATTTATGGCAGTGAGTTCCGCATTGCGGTTAATCTTTCCCCTCGCCAATTCCGCGATCCAAACCTGATTGATTTTATAACCGACGCCTTACAGATTAGTGGCATTTCCGCAAACACCCTAGAGCTGGAAATCACCGAAGGCGTACTGATGAGCGGCCATAGCTTTATCGATGACGCCCTCAGAGATTTAAGTAATCTCGGTATTCGCTTGGCGATGGATGACTTTGGAACCGGCTATTCTTCATTAAGCTATCTACGCCGCTACTCGTTTGATACCTTAAAAATCGACCGCAGTTTTATCAAAGATACTGCCGTTAGTGCCGCTAGCCGTGAGCTAGTGACTGCCATCATTGCCATGGGGCACGCGCTTGGCCTTGAGATCGTGGCCGAAGGGGTCGAGACCACTATGCAATTAGAGTTTTTAGCTGACCGTAACTGCAAATATGCTCAGGGGTATCTGTTTAACCAGCCAGTCACGGCCACTCAAGTCACCGAACGGCTGGAATGGCAAAAACGTCAACCCCAAAGCAATATAAAAATCGTTAGTGAAAGCGCTTCAAATAAGCCTGCCTTATATCTTCATCCTCCAGCAGTGAATCACCGATGAACTGATAAGCACGTGGATCATTTTTAACAGCCACCAACGCGAGGTCTTTATCTGCCCTCAAATCATCGCTGGCAAATTCAAGGGAGTTCCCTAGATCAGTGACCGCGCGCAGCACAATGTCTTTGTTATTGCGCAGGCTTTCATCGGCATACTCCAAGGCAACACCCGAATTTGAAATGGCTCTGAAGACAACTTCCGGATCTTTTTTCAATGCGCTGCTGGCATACTGAAGCGTGTTCCCATCCCTTGAAACAGCGGCAAGAATCAGGGCCTTATCCGCCTGAAGCGCCGGATCTGCAAACTTTAGCGCGTTCGGCTTAGTTTGGATGGCCGCTAGCACCATATCTTTATCGGCGCGAAAGGCTACATCAGCATATTCCAGTGAGGTAACCTCATAACTTTTTAAAGAATCATCATTAGCAAGCGCAGCCAACACAATTACCCGATCGCTCTTAAGCGATTGGTCCGCATAACTAAGTGCCCCGCTGTACTGATTAACTGCCGCTAACATCAGTTCACGGTCTGCCTGCAGGGTTTTGTCCGCATAAGCCAGCCCTTTTCCATCACTCTTAGCGGCTATCAGTACCAGTTCCCGGTCTTTTCTATACGACACATCGGCATGCTCTAACGCCTCACCAGTCTGTTTAATGGCTTCAAGTACTATGTCTTTATCCTCCATAAATGACTCGTCGGCATACTCAAGCGAAGAGCCATTATTTTTGACCGAGGCAAGCACTAACTCCCGATCCTGCTTTAGCTCATCAGATACATCCTCATCAATTGACGCGCCCAGATCAATGGCAGACTGAACAAAGTTCCGATCAGCTTTGAGGCTTGTATCAACAAAGGCAAAATTAGCGGGGTTATGCTTAATGGCCTTACGCATAAAGTCTGGATTAGTCGTCCACTTTTTATCAAAAATAACGGACTCCGACTCATAGCCACTCATCGATGCTAGTACTATAGCTTCATCATTTTTTAATGACTTACTAGCAAAATTCAGCGCTCTGGCATTCTTTTTCAATGCAAGCAGTATAATATCCCGGTCGTTTAATAAAGACTCATCGATCTCTCTAAGCATCTCCCATTCAAAGTCAATCGCGAGCAATGCAATCTCTTTATCCCGCTTAAAGCCCTGATCCAAATATGGAAACAAAAAACCATTTCGTGCGATAGCTTGCTTTACGATTGCCCTATCTTGTTGGAAGTTAGGCGCTGCAGATTTAAGTACAATGCCGTCGTTCATAAGCGCTAACCGCACGATGGTAGGGTCAGACTTAAAGTCATCATCTAAGAATTCAAGCGCCGTCCCTTGGTTAGACAATGCCCGTAAAACAATGAGCCGGTCGCGTTTTAACGACTCATCCGCAAACTGAATCGCCATACCCCATTGAGTCACTGCCTGCAGAGCCACTGACCGGTCTTTTTTAAGCGACTCATCGGCAAACTCAAGCGCCATCCCCCTTTGAGCCACCGCTTGCAGAACCACTGAGCGGTCTTTTTGAAGTGACTCATCAGCATACTCAAGCATCATTGCGTTATCCTTAATTGCTCGCATCACGATCGCCTTGTCTTTGCGAAGCGTGGCATCCGCATACTCAAGCGCACTTGCGTGATGCTCAAGTGCAAGCCGCACAAGCTCCTGATCGGACTTTAAAGACTCATCAATGTAATCAAAGATATCCGCGCCATCTTCCTTCATCAGTGATAATACAAATGCTCTATCTTTTTTAAGGTCACTACCTGCATTTGTAAACGCGTACTCAGACTCTTTCACCATTCGGCGAATAATGCGCCGATTACTGTTTAGCGCTTCGGGCAAGTTATAAGTACTCAATACGTCATTATCAAGCAGCTGCAAATAAAAATCGGCATCGTGCTTTAGAGAGTCAGCCATGAATTCAATCGCATCCGGAGATTGCTTTAGAGCGGCGATCACAATCTCTTTGTCTCGCTTAAATTGTGCTTCAACATACTTAAGCATTGCGCCGTTTTGTGCGGCTGCCGCAAGAATGAAACTCCGATCTTGTTTTAAACCGTCATCAACAAAGTCCAATATATAATCATATGATGACCGAGAGTCCACTTTTAAGGCTAGCAGCGCAATTTCTCGATCCTTTTGAAAACGAGGAGTGGCATACTCCAAAGCATAGCCGCTTTGGGCCACCGCCCTGAGTACTACGCTTCTATCTTTTTTAAATTTATCATCCGCATACCGTAGCGCTTCTCCCAGCCCACTGCTATCAATGGCACTTAGTACGACTTGCTCATCATTATAAAAAGAGGAGTCAACATAAGCCAAGGCATCCCCATTAAGCGCAACGGCTTTAAGAACGAAAGTACGATCCTTTAATAATGAAGTATCCGCAAATTCTGTGGCATCGATATCATTCTTGATTGCCGCCATCACAATGGTTTTATCTGTTTGAAATTTGGAGTCAACCCGCTCCAATGCTAAACCTCGGCTGTTAACGGCCATTAGCACAAGCTCACGGTCCTGCTTAAAAGACTCATCAACAAGGCCTAATGCAAGGCCATTACTTTTCAACGCTTTCACGACCGCGGCCTTATCTTTAGCATAAGACTCGGGAGCAAACTCAAGCGCCAGGCCATCATCCCCGATAGCGGCGAGTACGATCTCTTTATCGGACTTGTGTGGTTCCGGCGCATACTCCAAGGCCAAACCATCATCTTTAACGGAAATCAGTACAATTTCCCGATCGGCTTTGAGCGGCTCAGACAAATACTCAAGTACCAGACCATTGTAATCAACAGCCTCAAGCACGAAGTCCCTGTCCGTTTTAAAGGACTCATCAATGTACTCAAAAGTCTCGCCATTATACAAAAGTGCATAGAATAAGAATGACTCCTCCTTCTTGAGTGCTTCATCCGCATAATTAAATGCACTGGCATCACTGCTAATCGCTGTTAGCACAACTTGCTCATCTTTCTTTAGTTCATCATTCACATATTTGAGGTGCCTACCGTTATATTGCAGGTGCTCAATAGCCTGCTCCCGATCACTGACCCATTCACCAGAAGGCCCCTGACCGAGCATAAACCACAGGCTCCAAAAGCTTAAAAATACCATCGTGATAATGATTTTTTTCATCAGTCTGTCCTTAGACATTATGCTGCAATGCCATTTATTGTTTAAGTAATAGGCAGGGTACAATAAAAACAGGACACGTAAAATGTATTATTAATGCACTAAATGTAATTATTCACGATAATCAAATTGCCGAATCATCAATCAGGTAAACCATTTACAGCGCTAATCGAGCAGCGTGTTAGCCCAAGTAAAGATACAAAAATGGCGTGAATAGTTTCCCATTCACGCCATAGTTTCAGCGAATGCTGAGGTTCTAGCCTATTCTGCGGGACTCCTCACAAGCCGCACATAAATCGCGGAATCCTTTTTTAAACCACCGGGAATACCATTGAGGTAAAACATCCCCCAAGCACTCATCCCTGCTTGCGCCGGATCAGTAACGTTGACCATCGGCGTTGAGCTCCAGAAAAAATCCGTGGGCGCATTCGGAAAAACCGTGAGGTTGATGGTGGGACGCACGCAGGTAAACTCAGTAATGCTGTTAAGCTCCCGAATATTAGGAACGCGCCAACCTTCCGGTGCATCCTGCATGGCACTTTTCCAGTTTTTAGCCAGTGGCAGCCCCTCGCAATTTTGGGTGGCAGCATTCCAACTTTGCCCGACAACGCATCGCTGCCAAGTCAGGCCAGTTTGTTTGTCGACCACCAAATCTTCTTCAAGACTGAAGCGGCTAGTGGGCGTGATGGGAGTAGCGCCACTAATACAATTCTGAGCAAAGCTGACGCTTGCACTCAGGCCAAGCACTAACGCCGCGACTGATTGTGTTAAATAGTTCATGATTGTTTCCTTGCGGTTATGGCTGTGCCGGACGGGAGATATCGCTTACTAAGCGCACGAAGCTGCCGATGTAATACGGAGTATTGCTCATGCCGCCGTGATGGAAGGAAACCCGTCGCCGAACCAGTGAATCCTCTGCCGAGCCTGTCGAGCTAAGGTACAAGTCGTAACATCCGATCTTTGTTTCAGGGAAGAATGTGCCATCAATCGCCGACACGCTATCGCCATAATTAACTAATGATTCAAGCTCCGGCAGAATCGGCATCCGCCAATTAGTAATACCGCACAAGGCTTCTGCATTCACCCGATCCACAAATTTATCGGTATGGCAGTGAGTGTTAACGTCATCCGCGTTATGCCCATAGCAAACATTGCTGGCAAACGGCCCGCCATTACTTTGAATCGAGAAGTAGGTGTCATCGGCACTGTGCAAACCGGCTGCGCCTTGACCTAAGCCATTCCCCTTTTTACTTTCCCAGATATAGCCAGTGATATTGTCTTTTACACACGCCCAGTCTTCAGCCTCGGCAGGTAATGGCTGTCCATCATTATCCAGCTTGGTAAAACTGAAGCCAGCAACGCCATCGCTATCATCATTGTGCGTGACATCTCGTCCGGTCATCGCATCTTGGGTTGCGGGAACTGTGTCGCCATCACTGTCGGTGAGTGTGGTGCAGTCTGCGATATCATTATTGTGGGCTTCGCCCGTGTCATAGGCATAGTCGCCACAAGTGCGCACGCCGGTATCGTTTAGGGCGACGGCATTCGGTGCTTTCACCATAATGCTCACCTTAGCGCTGTTAGTGCGGCCCCAGGCATCTTCAAATACATACCAGAACTCATCTTCTCCGGTGAAGTTATAGCGTGGCGTGTACAAGGCTTTATCGCCATTAATGCTAATAGTGCCCCAGTTCACTGAGCTGGTATTGACGGATTTAAGCGATAAGCCTTCACCCACATCATTCACCAACACATTGATTTTAGTTGGGGTGTTTTTATTGACGGTCACCGAATCAGTAATGGCATCTGGCCATGCCTCAGGCTTGTCAGCATAGCCCAACAGCACGGTGACTTTCGCGGAATTGGTACGGCCCCAAGCATCCTCAAACACATACCAAAACTCATCAGTGGCAGGCCATTCGCTGGTGGGGATTAGGGTTTCATAACTGAGGGTTTTACGGTCAGCAGTCATTCTGATTCTGCCGCCATTTAAGCTCCACTCATTCACTGACTTGAGCGTTAAACCGACACCAATATCGTTATCCAGTACCGGAATCATAATCGCGGCCATTTCGGAAAGGCTCGCAGTATCGGTCACCGCGACGGGCCATGCCTCAGGGCGTTCACCAATATCGGTTTCAGCACCCACATTGACAGTCACTTTCGCGGCATTAGCACGCCCTTCTGCATCTTCAAAGTCGTACCAAAATTCATCATTGCCTTTAAAGCCTGACGGCGGTTGATAGTTAACCGTTTGCTTATCGCTATTAAGCACTACGCTGCCGCCAGCGGTGGTGATGGCATTCACGGCGACTAGCTCCAAACCAATGCCAACGTCGTTACTTAATACACTAATGATTAAGGGCTGATCCAAAGCCGTGGCAACATTATCAGGATTGGCTTCTGGCCAAGGGCTAGCCATGGCCTGCCCGTAAGGCACCGCCAGCAGTGCCAGGCCGATCAAACGTCGTTTAAATCTCATTTTTTAATGCCTTTATTATTGAATATTAGAAAACAAATAATTAATAATAAGACACTAGTTGAATCCCCTCAGAAGCTTCAGGGTCGTCGCCATGAGGGGTGTGATATGACTGACAAAAGGAGTGTTTTATCCAATCAACGAACACCTCTGCTATGATTCCGTTTTTAACCAAATCAGGACAGCCATTTTGCTACGTATTCTTTTGTGGAAGCTAGGTTTTGAATGGGCCAATCTCTTGCGACTATTACGCCCGCAAGATGACCGTAAAATCTATTATTTTGCCTTTGGCGCAAACCTGAGCCCTGATATTTTACAGGAGCGCTGCATGACCATTTACGAGTCATTCGACTACGTATTGGAAGATGCCGCCTTGTGCTTTACCCAAAGTGGTTTTTACAAAGATCACGGCTTTGCCTCGGCGGATCACGCACCCGGCGAACGGGTTTATGGCAAGATGTACCTGATCAGACAAAGCGATGCCTTGCGCATGGATTATTACGAAGGGGTGCCCTTTTTAAAAGCGCATGACAAGATCACCAGAGACTATCAGGGTTCGCCCTTTTACTACTACCGCGCCAGAGTCACCGCTGAAAATCTAAAGCCGACTGAGCAATATTTAGGTTATATCACCGTGGCTTATCGCCAGATGGATTGCGTACCTGAGACGTATGTGGAAGTGATGGAGTCGACAGAAGTATTGCAGCATTTTGAGCCGCAGACGCTAACCGGAAAATTTGTGAAAGATATAGAGCGCTGGCCAGCAGTGCTTCATCCCTTATTAATCAAGTATGAAAGTGCCTGCCAGCGCTTGGTGGAGACTTTTTGGAACTCATCCTGCATAGCTTGGATGATTAAGCCTTAAACTTTTGACTCTTCTTTCAGTTGATACTGGGAGAAGGTCTTGCGGGTTTTGCCGTCGATGTAATCATGGAATAAAGTATCATTTATGGTACTTTTGATGGCATGACAGATAAACTCTCAATCCGCCGCTACCACCCCACCCTCGACTCCCATCAGCACGACTATCATCAACTGGTGTTGCCGTTGCATGGCATTATTGAAATGACGGTAGGAGATGAGCGCTATGCGGTTGGCATTGGTCATTGCGCCATTATTAAAGCCGGTGTCACCCATAGCTTTAAAGCGCTGGAACTGGCCCGTTTTCTAGTCGCCGACCTTCGCGAGCTTCCGGCTAATCTTCTCAGTATCAACACACCCTTTGTTGCCACTTCCAATGCCTTGCAGCACTTTTGCAAATTTGCCGAAGCGCAGTTGGAACATCATTTAAATGTGGCGCTGGAGGACTCGATGATGGCGCTGTTTAGACAGTTGCTGGAAACCGAGGATTTTCTCCCCCGAATTGATCCACGTATTGCCCGCGTACTCGAGCGATTAACCGCTGACCTTGCTGAATCCCCCTCGCTGGATGAACTGGCTAGCCACGCCAACCTCAGCGTGAGTCAGTTAAAAATGTTATTTAAAAAGCAAACCGGCAAAACCTGCGGACAGTACCTACTAATACGGCGCATGGAAAAAGCTCGTGCACTGCTGGCGAATACTGACTTTCCGGCACACTTGGTTGCGGAGAAAGTCGGCTATCAAGATCAGTCGGCCTTTAGCCGCCGCTTCACGGCTTACTTTGGGCAAACGCCACGCAGCGTAATGGCACGATAAAATCTTGCAGCGCTTACTAGCTCGTTAATGACTCATATCCCTTTTCGCCTCATAGCCTGTAAAACTTCGGCGTCATGAATCCGTAAATCGGCTTTTCAGCACAATTGATTGATTCGTTTTCAGTTAAAGTTATTCCCCTCAATTATGGCAGCGTTTTATGACTCTGCCTGATTTACTTAATCACTTTAACCAACGAGCACCGACCTAATGACCCGTTCCGCTTCAACCCTTATCGGCTTTATCGCTATTTTGCTATGGTCGTTACTGGCCTTATTTACTGCGGCTAGTGGCAATGTACCGCCGTTTCAACTCATGGCTATGACCTTTGCCTTGGGTGGCATGATTGGTTTAGTCAGCTGGATATTTCGCCCGCATGCCATTCGCGTTTTACGCCAGCCGGTGAAAGTATGGGTGATTGGGGTGGGCTCGCTATTTGGCTACCACTTTGCCTATTTCACCGCGCTAAAAAATGCACCACCCATTGAAGCAGGTTTAATCGCCTACTTATGGCCTTTGCTGATTATCTTGTTCTCAGCGTTGTTACCGGGTGAACGACTGCGCTGGAATCATTTAGTGGGCGGCTCGTTAGGCTTAGTGGGCGCAGGCTTAATTGTGACTGGCGGTAGTGCCGTTGAATTTCGCTCAGAATATCTGTTTGGCTATTCGATGGCCTTACTCTGCGCGCTGATCTGGTCCAGTTATTCGGTGGTTTTACGACGCTTTTCCGAGGTCTCAACCGATGTGGTGACGGGCTTTTGTCTGGCGACTTCAATCTGCGCCGTCATCGCACATGGCTTATTAGAGCAAACAGTTTGGCCAGCGGACGCGATGGAATGGGGAGCGGTTTTATGCTTAGGGCTCGGTCCAGTAGGCTTCGCATTTTACGTGTGGGATTATGGAATGAAGCATGGCGATATTCAGGTGTTGGGCGCGGCTTCGTATTTAGCGCCGCTATTCTCATCGCTGGCATTAATTGCGGTGGGCTTTGCGGAATACACGTGGGCAATTGGATTAGCTTGCGCTTTTATTACGGCTGGCGCGTTAATTGCCGCCAAACAGATGCTGTTTAGAAAAGCTTCTCAACCATAATAATTAGGCCTGCTAACAATTAATTCAGCAGTCATCTAGTTGCTCAGAAAATAAAAATGGCGTGGACAGTTTCCCATCCACGCCATCGTCGTTACAACTAACCCTTAAGTAGCACTCCAGCACTACTTTCAGGCTTCTTTCATTTACGCGGCTCTAACCGTCGCATCCGCTTTCTGCTCAAGGTTAGCTTTAGCTGATCCTGAGTTAATCGCGATGCTTTTTGGCTTCATGGCTTCCGGAATTTCTTTCACCAAGCTAATGGTCAGCAGTCCGTTTGACAGATCCGCTGCGGTCACTTCAATGTGGTCAGCCAAGTTAAATTTACGCTCAAATGCACGGTTGGCAATGCCTTGATGCAGGTACTTACGCTCTACCTCATCAGACTTCTTACCGCGAACGGTGAGCACGCCTTTTTCAACGCTGATATCAAGATCGCTTTCAGCAAATCCGGCAATCGCAAGTGAAATTGCGTAGCGGTTTTCTTCCAGCACCTCAATGTTATAAGGGGGATAACCGGGGCCAGCAGACTCTGTTCTTAGCGCATTATCCAACAGGGTTGCCATGCGATCAAAGCCAATGCTGTTACGGTAAAGTGGTGATAAATCGATTGTATTCATAACATATTCTCCAATGGAAGCTATACGAATTAAATGATTGGTTTACCGACAAAACACTCAGAGAGTCGAAGCGTCGGTAATACAAATCTAAGGTCGATCCAGAGCTTTTCAAGAAAATAATTTAAAAATTTCTATAAGTTAATGTTGGTAAACTTGGTCCTTATGACTTGCAGTTACACCGCATCCAGTGATCCTTTCTAACTGAATGTGCTTCAGCAATTGAGTCGCCACGTCTGACTGTATTGACATCAAAACACAGCCCAACAGGCACGAAAAATATAGCTGTTAAACCGCTATTTCCAGTACAGTTGCAGCTTCGGAATTCGGCGTAAGCCGCGCTTAAATACCGAGTGTAAAACCCAAATTAAACCCGCCCAAAACAGAGGAAATTATCATGAATTGTAAACACCTAGAAGGTCGTGTTGCATTAATCACCGGCGCAGCGCGCGGCATTGGCCGTAGCTTTGCAGAGCGCTATATTGCCGAAGGTGCCAAAGTCGTTATTGGCGATGTGAATATCGAACGCGCTGAAGAAACCGCTCAAGAGCTTGGCGAAAACTGCATCGCGCTGAGCTTAGATGTCACCAAACAAGACAGCATTGATACCTGCGTGGCAGAGTCCATCGCGCGCATGGGGAAGATCGATATTCTGATCAATAATGCCGCCCTATTTAGCGCCGCTCCAACGGTTGAAATTGAGCGCAAAGACTTCGACAAACTCTATGCTGTGAATGTGGCTGGCTCCTTGTTCACTGCCCAAGCCGTTGCTAAGCACATGATCGAGCGCGGTGAAGGCGGCAAAATCATTAATATGGCCAGCCAAGCCGGCCGCCGTGGTGAGCCATTAGTGGCCGTGTATTGCTCGACCAAAGCGGCCATTATCAGCCTGACTCAATCGTTGGGTCTGGATCTTATCAAGCATGGCATTAATGTGAATGCGATTTCACCGGGCGTGGTCGATGGCGAGCATTGGGATATCGTGGATGCCTTCTTTGCTAAATATGAAAACCTGCAGCCAGGCGAGAAGAAAAAGCAAGTCGCTAAAGGCGTACCACATGGCCGTATGGGCGTGGCCGAAGACTTAACGGGGATGGCGGTATTCCTTGCCAGCAGCGATGCAGACTACATTGTCGCGCAGACCTATAACGTCGATGGCGGCCAATGGATGAGTTAAGCCTAAAAGCGCTGACGTGATGGAATTATTCTTGCTGCTGGCCTATTCGCGACTAATGGAATAGGCCAGCAGCGCAATAGCCGTTGGAGTAACTGCTGCTTGCATTAAATGGCCAGCGTAATTAAGCCCCTTGAATACTCGCTAACACCTGCAACTGGGCGGCAACTGCTTTTGCCGCCTCTTGGCCTTTAGCGTACATATGGCGAATGTAAGTCTCGTTATGAAACTCGGTTTCCTGATATTGGTGAGGGGTTAGCGAAACTGAAAACACCGGAACGCCCGTCGATAACTGGACTTGCATCAAGCCATCAACCACTGCAGATGCCACAAAATCGTGACGGTAAATGCCGCCATCGACCACCCAAGCAGCGCCTACAATCGCATCGAATTCTTGATTTTCAGCAAGTACTTTAGCCAAAAACGGAATCTCAAACGCGCCCGGCGCATCGAATACCACAATGTTTTCTGCTGAGAAACCCAACTCATCCGCCTGAGCCTTAAAGCCTTCGTATGCCTGATCGACAATCTCTGAATGCCAGCGCGCGCGGATGAATGCAATTTTACTGTGTTTAATCGTCATGTGTTCAGATCCTTGGGGTGAAAAAACAGGGCAGAACAACACAACGGAACGAACCTTACGTCTTATGACAGACGCAAGCTACCGCTGGAAGGATTCTCTTTCATCCGGACTATGACCGTCGGCTCCGGAATTTAACCGGATCTGCTGACCCAAGGAAACCTTGGCGCTCGCGGGCTTGTACGAGGGTACTTACCGCCGGTGGGGAATTGCACCCCGCCCTGAGAATGACCGAATGCTACTACAAGGGGAATGGGGGAAGCAATGAAAGTATGCGGTTGAATATGGCGCAGGGTGCGCAGCAAATCTGGAGCCTGTACAAAGTCATGCAGATTGGCCAGAACGCTATGGATTAGACCTTCACCACATTAGCTCAAAATTTTATTCGCGCCATTTTCGAGTCAATTATGGCGCGAATAATCCGCCTAATCGCGCCATTGCTTAGTATTTGCGCAATAATCAAATAATCCCCTATTCTCGCCAAGCCGTTACCCTGTATCGATCAAATCATCAGTAAGGCAAATTAATCATTCAAATAATGGTCACTTTGCCACTTATTTAGCGATAGAATGTAGAAATCTCATGCACACAGGATTTCTCATGTCAGATTCCACACCCGAACGCATTAGTGTCAAAGCGCCCGTAAAAACCAAGGCCGAAGAAACACTCGAAGAAAGCTTTTACAAAGATCTCGCCGGGCAAGCTGAGCGGCTGGATAAGTTCGCACTGGAACTCATCAAGCTGCAATTAGCCATCCCTGCCTTATACGCCGGTATTCTTAAGCTGCTGGAGGTTAGAGAAATTGCCGCAGCAACCGCAGCGGTAAAGGCCATTTCTGTGGTACCCAATCTTGCTGTACTAATGGTGATCTTTATCCCATGGCTCATCGCACTCGGGCTGAGCTTTTTAGCCGTACTCCCGCTGCAACAGTACGAGGTTAAAACCAACCCCATTATCGAACCGCTCCCCGACAAGCCAACAGAGATTATGGCGATCAACGCCTTCTTCTACTTTTCGGCCCAGCGCAAATTTCGCTTATTAGCAATCTCAGGATTTTTAACCTTTTTTGGTATCGCATTTTCGGTATTTAGTAGCTTATAAGGAAAAATACTATGTCATATGAAGTTAGATACTACCGCTGCCCTAAGTGTAAACGCAGCCCACATATCCGTTTTACTGAGGACATGAAAGGCAAGATTCTTGAGATCGAATGTGAGTTTTGCCTAGACACTTTTGAAGTAAATGAGAAAGATGACCCCCAATCTAAACCAGAAACGAATCCAATCAACCGCGAGTAATTACTGAAGGACAGCTCATGCCTAGCCCCATCTTTCTTGTTTCCTTGGATCAACAGTTTCTGAGTGACCACCCGCAATTGGTAGAACAATCCCGCCAACTTGCACAGGCCTACCAAGCAAAAACAGCGGTGATTGAAGACGAGGTATTGCAAAGAGTTGGTGCCAGCTTATGGCAAGCACTGGACTGTGAGACTGACTTCTTAGCTCAAGAGCAAGCCAGCGGGCAAGACGCCTTAAATATTATTATCCAAAGTGATAATGCTCAGGTACTCAACTTAGCTTGGGAAACGCTGTACCACCCGACATTCGGATTTCTCGCGCGATCAGAACGCTTTACCCTGTCACGCCGACTCCCCATGCAACCAGCACCCAAGCTACCAGCAGTTGAATGTACGCCACTTCGGATACTATTATTTGCCGCCATGCCAATGGATTTAGGCGAGCACGGGCGCTTACAAATTGAAGAAGAAAAAGCCAATATTCTGCAGGCCGTTACCCCGTTGGAAGATCAGGGACTGGTACAGCTGATCGCACTGGAAGATGGGCGTTTTGAAAGTTTTAAACAAGCCCTGCAAGCGCATCAACCTCACTTGGTGTATCTGAGCGGCCATGGCTCCTTACGCCACAATACAATTGATAATAGCTACCAAGGCCAATTCCTGTTTGAAGACCACGATGCCAATAGTCTCAAAATCCCAGAGCATGAATTGGTCGAATGCTTTAATAATACTCAGGTGCAGGCCATTGTTTTATCCGCTTGTGAAAGCGGTAAATTCGACGCCCGCGACCTCAATAACGGCCTGAGTATCCGCCTGGCGCAAAAAGGCATACCGCATGTCATTGGGATGCGTGAATCCATTTTGGACAGTGCCGGTCTGGAATTTGCCGTGACTTTTTTACAGCAAATCGCTCATAAAAAGTCCGTCGCCATTGCGCTACAAACCGCCCGATGCGCCATCCAAAGTCATATCACCGGCTACGTCTCCCGCGAACAGCAAAACAACCCGATTCGCGCCGCCATTACCAAGCAACAATGGTGCCTGCCCAGCTTAATTAGTCACGAAGTATCACAACCTCTGGTAGATTGGTCGTTCACGCCACAATCCAAAAGTTATGAAATTCGTTTTAATGACAGTCTTGACAATATCAGCCTGCCCGAGCAATTTTTAGGCCGTAAGCGGGAACTGTACAAACTGTCGCAGCCATTACTCAGCGGCAGCCAAACACAACTGTTATTAACCGCTGCCGGTGGCATGGGTAAAACCGCACTCGCCGGTAAATTATGCCAACAGCTCAAACAGGCAGGCTTTGAAATATTTGCCTACTCAGCACGGGAAGGAAATGACTGGTCCAACTTCTTCACCGACTTAGAATTTGCTTTAGAAGATGGATACGCAAAGCAATACGATGCCCGAAAAGCACGGATGACCGAAGCCCAAAAAGCACAAACGCTCTTGAAATACCTGCTCGCCCAACATCAGGGAAAAGCCGTGCTATTTCTGGACAATCTGGAGTCCATTCAAGATCCGAAAAGCCGTACACTAAGCGATGCAGACGTACAATTTTGGCTGCAAACAGCTCAGGCACTCGGCGGCCAAGGACTGCGCCTAATTCTAACCTCACGCTGGTGTCTGCCTGAATGGGAAGGCAATACCCATCATCATTTAGAAAAACCAGCCTATAGCGACTTTATCGCATTTGCCCGTCAGAAAGGCTTACTCAGCACCCTCACTCAACAGCAAAAAAGTCGCGAGGTATATGATGTGTTGGGTGGTAATTTTCGCGCCTTTGAATTCTTTGTCAAAGCATCCGAGAAGATGAACTTGGCTGAAACCGATGACTTCTTAGCCGCGCTCAATAAAGCCAAAGATGAAAGCCAGACCGACATGGCTTTGGAAAAAGTATTGGGCCAACGCAGTGAGATTGAACGCTCATTATTGACCCGGCTGTTAGCGTATCCCACCGCCGTGCCCATAAAAGGCGTTTCGGTAATCGCGCTTAAAGTTGAACCGCCACTGTCTGAAACCGATGAACATGTAAACGCTCTGGAAGCTTTGGCGAATGTGTCTTTGGTAGAACGAGTCCAAAACCGTCATTTTGAAGAAATTGATTATCAAGTTGCACCCTTAGTAAGGGACTACCTGCATCAGCATAATCAGACCGCAACAGGCGAAGCACTAAAAACCGCTGCGTTGTATTTACACAATGATCTGTTAAAAGCCAGGCCGCAATTTGATTTAGCCTTATTGGTGCACACAAGCCTACTCGAAGTCAGAGAAACAACTCTCGCTCAACAGTTACTACTGAACACGATAACGGGGGTGCTAAACAGAGCTGGTCTGTACCATAGTTTGTTAAATGATTATCTGATTCCTTCCCTTCATCATACCCACCCAACCAAGATCCTTGCTGAGACACAAGGACAAATCGGCAAACAATACTTCCATATCGGAAACTATGAAACTGCTCTCAACTACCTCAAACAGTCTCTCGCTATAAGACAGGAAATCGGCGATAAGTCCGGCGAAGGCACCACGCTCAATAATATGGCGACTATTGCTCTTGCACGGGGTGACTACGAGATCGCTCTCAACTACCTCAAACAGTCTCTCGCTATTGCTCAGGAAATCGGCGATAAGTCCGAGATGGGCGTCACGCTTAATAATATCTCTCAAATATTTAAAGCACGGGGTGACTACGAGACCGCTCTCAACTACCTCAAACAGTCTCTCGCTATAAGACAGGAAATCGGCGATAAGTCCGGCGAAGACGCCACACTCAATAATATCTCGCAAATCTATAACGCACGGGGTGACTACGAGACCGCCCTCAACTACCTCAAACAGGCTCTCGCGATTCAACAGGAAATTGGCAATAAGTACGGCGAAGGCGCCACACTCAATAATATCTCGCAAATATTTAAAGCACGGGGTGACTACGAGACCGCTCTCAACTACCTCAAACAGTCTCTCGCTATAAGACAGGAAATCGGCGATAAGTCCGGCGAGTGTGGAACTACAATCAATATTGGCCACATCTATTGGCAGAACGGCGACAAAAAAAGTGCAATGCGCTGCTGGGTAAAAACTTATTTTATCGCTAAAGAAATAGGCCATGCACAAGCCTTAGCGGCACTAGAAAGCATGGCCGATCAACTAGGCTTAGAAGGTGGTTTAGCCGGCTGGGAGAAACTAGCAGACTAACCGCAACCACCCAACCAGTCCCGAGGCCGGTATTAACGTTTCGCAGTCCTTACGAGCAACGCGAGTCGGCGAAGAAACGTTAATACCGGATTCGGGACGCCCCAAAACGACTAACAAAAAAGGAGTACCCATGAAATCCAACCTACTACCAATAGCCACCCTCCTAATCACAAGCCTGCTACTCCCCATCCCCGCTTCCGCCAACACCACCGGCTGTTACGTTAACATCCAAGGCGAAAAAATAAGCTTCAAAGGCGGCTGCAACGAACACGGCCCCCACGGCTACGGACTGGCACAATCTGCCGATGGAAAATTTAAATACTCAGGCCAATTCGTCAATGGCACGATGCAAGGCAAAGGCCAGTTGATTACCACAAGTTACACCTATAACGGCAGCTTCCATAACGGTGAAAAACATGGCCAAGGCAAGCTAACCACTAATGATGGCATGGTGTATGTCGGCAGCTTTGCAAGTGGTCAATTTCATGGAAAAGGCACGCTCGTTATCAGTAAAAAAGAACGCTACATTGGCGGCTTTAATAGAGGAAAAAAGCATGGGCAAGGTCGCTATGAATTTGAGAGTGGAACCGTCTTCACCGGCACATTTCACATGGGCGAACGCCATGGTCAGGGTAGAACAGTAAAAACAGATGGCACCGTCATTCAGGCAAACTACTTAAAAGGCGAGCCTCATGGCCAGGTCACTATTACCTCACCCGACGGCTATCGCTATCAAGGCCCGCTTAAAAATGGCCAGCCACATGGACAAGGAACGATTCAATTCAGCAATGGTGATGTCTATACCGGCCAGATAAATGACGGTGTGCCGCATGGCCAAGGCACAATCACTTTAGCCTCAGGCGGCCAGTACACCGGTCAATGGCAAAACGGCAAACCACAGCCTTAAGCAGACTCCGCCACGACCACCCAAACAGCCCCCGAGCCGTGTATTTGATTTTCGCAGTCCTTACGAGCTCGCGAGTCGGCGAAGAAAATTAAATACACGGCTTGGGGCGAAACCAAACTAACATCCCCAAACGCCCACTGCCTCTCGATCCTGATACCAAATCTTGTCATCCCAACTCACCTCAGCATCACGATTAAAAATAATCAAATGCGCCTCATCAGCCCCACATTGCTCTGCATATCCAGTTACTTGCACCAGTCCATCAGCAATGGTTTTATCCAAATTGGAATACAGAATTTTTAACTCAATCACCACGCGCTGCACCTCGCCATAAAATCCTTTTTCCTGATCAATTGGCCATTCAAGGTACAAATCGGTGTACTTACGGCCCAGTGCATATTCGCGATTAATGCGTCCGCCACCATTCACAATTCGCTGCAAAAAGGCCTGTAAAACCAGCTGTGGTCCGGCTTCTTTAAACGGCAATCCACGCAACCAAATATCAGAATGCTCACGAAAGAATTGCTGAAAAGCGTTTAATAACGCAGGGATGTCTAAGCGGCCATCAGGGAGTACATACCAAGAGGTTTGCTGATTGGTAATGGTGGCTTGCCATTGCCAAGTGACCTCACGCGGAATCACTTCCTGATAAATGCGATTGCTAATTTCAACTTGTGGATAGGTGGTAATTAGCCCCAAATCTTCAACATATTGCAGGTCATCATCATGAATATCGGGAATATTGTCATCGCCGGATAAGATCGCGGAAATCACCCGATTCACCCGTGGCTCCTTCAACTTATCGGTGAGCTGATCAAGGTGGGTTTCTCTGGCACGGATTAAGCGCTCGCGAGCGGCCTGATAGCGCTCAAAGGTAATCGGCGTACTGCGGTCACGTGCCGTTTTATCCTTCCAAGTCATTTCATGGCCTAAGGCATTCACCAGCCAGGGTTGCCCTTTAGTGTCCTCCCAGAGCGCTGCAAAAATATCATCCGCGAAGGGCTGCCCAGTTTCGGTAGTGTGCTGCGCGTAGAGTTCCCGAACTTCTTCCAGACTTAGGTTCCCCATGCGTAAGGATTCCGCTTTGATATTAAACGCACTACCACCAGTGATGACTTCCTGATCACTGCTGTGGATGCGGTAATCGCGGATATCACGGACGCCACATAAGATAATGCTTTGCGGAAATGCCTCCGGTCGCTGCGAGTAACCTGCGCGGATTTGGCGTAATAGTGAAATGAGTGTATCGCCAACTAAGGAGTCCGCTTCATCAAGCATTAGCACAATGGGTTTATCGCTCATTTGTGCCCACTGACTGAGCTGCTGCGTCAACACGCCACCGGAGCGTCGATCTTTCAATAGTTTATCAGTGAGTATTTCCAGCTCTGGTTCGATACCATAAATTCGTGCATTGGACGCGATGGTTTCGCAGACAATGGCTAAACCCGCTTCAACATCGTTACGCATCGCTTGCGCCGCTTCAATATTGACATAGAGTGCCTTGTACTGCCCTGCTGCATTCAGCACATCCACCATTTTAAGCAGCGTACTGGTTTTACCGGTTTGGCGCGGAGCATGCAGCACGAAATACTTCTCGGCATCAATTAGGTGATGTATTTCTTCCCAGTCGAGCCGCTGCATCGGGTCGATGCAATAGTGCTTAGCCGGAAAGACAGGGCCGGTGGTATTGAAGTGCTTTTTCATGTGGCTTCATTCTTGCTGGATGGGTGCGGCTATTTTAGCATGCCGGGCAGCCTGGTGTGGATAACAGTAGCGGGCTCAGAGCGCTCCCTTTAAAAATCTGGCCATCCTCTCCCATGCTATATGGGCCACCTCAGCCTGATAAAAATACCCTGTCTCGCGATTATTTGCCTCCGGTTTCATAAACGCATGGCCGGTATGCCCATAAGCATCTAACTCCCAGTTTGCTCCCTTCTGCGTCAGTTCCTCGGTAAGCGCCAGCACATCATCCGGTTTAGCCAGCGGGTCATCCCAACCATGCAACACCAGTAGCGGCGTCGTAATCGCCTGATCTGTATTAAAATCTGGTGCATCCAACACCCCATGAAAACTCACCGCGCCTGCAAACTGTAGCCCCGAGCGCGCCAAATCCAGCAAGCATTTACCACCAAAGCAAAAGCCAATACCCGCAATTTTAGTTTTATCAACTTGTGGTAATTGGCTAGCGGTTTCGTAGACCAATTGCATCCGAGTCAACAAAAACCGGCGGTCTGCATTAAACTCTGCCATCTTGCCAAACGCAGCAGCCTCAGTACTCGAATCAAACCCTTTGCCGTAGAGGTCAATGACCATCGCGACGTAGCCCATTTCAGCCAACTTAATCGCAGAGCGCTCCTCCAGCGACGTTTTGCCCCATACCGTAGGGGCGACTAACACACAGGGTAATTCTCCTATCACATCTTCAGGGTAAACCAACAAGCCTTCATATTGACCATGCTCATCGCTGTATTCAATCAATTCCGTAACAATCATCAACCCAACCTCCCTTAATTTGGCGCGCATAGCAAGCAGCGGTGAAACAGATTACAACTACGCCAGCTCCACCTCAAAGCGCACAATATTACACTGGCGTCTGAGCTGCCTATCCTCTGCAAATAAGGCACAATACCCCCTATTCAAAAAGGCACCACCCGCCTAGCCTGACACAAATACTAAATCGCCCAATAGAGAAATACCCATGACCATCGACATAGAAATCACCCGCATAGAACCAACCAAAGTCGCCGTACTAGAGCACCGTGGCCCCGCAGACCTCGTGAACAATTCCGTAAACAAATTCATAGAATGGCGCAAAGCAACCGGCCTCTCCCCCATCGCCAGCAGCAAAACCTTCGGCATCGCCTACGATGACCCCGCCACCACCGAACCCGCTAAATTCCGCTTCGACATCTGCGGCGAAGTTCAAGCAATCATCGCCGAAAACGACCACGGCATCATCAACAAAACCATCCCCGGTGGACGCTGCGCCAAACATCGACACATCGACACATCGGCCCACACAGCGAACTAGATGACAAAATTCGCTACCTCTACAGCACATGGCTACCCGAAAGCGGCGAACTACCAAGAGACTTCCCAGCCTTCTTCCAATACATCACCCTATCCTCCGAAGCCCCAGAACAAGATCAAATAACAGACATCTACCTACTACTAGAATAATCATACCCTCCTACAACACAAACCAGCCCCAAGCCCAGTATTAAATTATCGCAGTCCTTACGAGCGCAGCGAGTCGGCGGAGAGAGTTTAATACCGGGCTTGGAGCGGCACAAAAAACTATGATGGCTCGCTCACATCCGGCAAGTACTTCACATAAAACGCCGCATACAAAGAAGTCAACGCTAGCATCAGCACCGTAAACCCAGGCCCAAACCAATCACTAATCAAGCCCACTAAGCCACCAACTAGCATCAGCAACCCAATCACCGTATTAGACACCGCCACATAAGCCGCCCGATTTTCACCGGTGGCCATATCCACCAAATACACTTTACGACCCAAGCGCGCCCCGCCATGCATCACATTCAGCACGAGGAAAATCATCGCAAAGCCATACTCATTGATCACCCATTGCCACTCACCCAGCAGCGCGATATAGGTAAAAATCCCCAACAAACCACTGCCAACCGTAGCAATCGCCATTACTCGCTTGCTAGATTTGTCGCCCATGTAACCCCAAAACGGAGCAGATAAACTACTAGCCAAACCATTAGCAATAATCAACGCACCCAAGCCCAGCAAATTGCCATCAACATTTTCATGCACGATCAACACATAAAATGGCTGAGCTAAAGCCACGGATAGCAGCAAAGCACGAGCCGTGACAAACTTGCGAAAGGGAATATCGGTTTTAAGTAATTGAAGCTGTTTGACAGCTACGCTAATGGCATTGCCACCACCTTCGGTAGCGCCCGGTTGCTCAATAATGGTGGCGAAAACCAGCGTGGCGATAATCCAAAACACCCCGCCAGCGATTAGCAAGCCCGCGAAGATCGACATGCCCGAATTGGCAAGATCGACAGTGCCCATCCACAAGCCAAGCAATAGCACCGCAATGCCGGAAATACTGGTACTCCAGCCCATCAGCGCGCCACGGCGGCTTTTCGACACCGTTTTGCCCAGCACATCTTTGGCCGACACTGAGCACAAGCCGCGCGATAAACTAAACACCACCAACATTGAGAGAATCGCAAAACCCGCAGCGGTCCCTTCAAACGCGACCGCCGCATACGCCATACCAAATAAGCTGAGCGCGGAGAGCAAGGCCCCCAGCAACCAGACATATTTGCGGACTGGCATTTTACGCACCAGCGCCGCAATCAGCAGCTGCGGAATGAGCACCCCACCTTCACGAATTGGCACCAGAAATCCGGTAAAAATCGCCGGTACGCTCAGCATCCCAAATACCCACGGGATGATGAGTTTGGCGCTGGCAATTTCATCCGCAACCTTACTCAGTGCATTAGCGATAAGGTAGGCGAAGAAATTGCGCGGCTGATCATTACAGGCCGACTCAGGGATATCCTTACAAACCCGGGCATCTTCATCACCGGTTACCCGATTGTACAAATTTTCGATTAGAGGCTTTTGTTTGTAATCTTGCATGGGTCTCAATCCTTGAATTGTTAAGCGGAGTTATTTAGTCTGTAATACTTCCCACGACACCTCTACCTCGCCCCCATCCGCTGCGATATAGGCCGAGTCGCCGGTAATCGTCACCGACAAATCCATGGTGCGCTGAACTAAGGCAGCCAATGCTTCAATACTGGCCCATGGGAAGCGGTAGAAAGAGGCATTTAAGCGGCTGAATTTGGCTTCGCCCTGCGACCACCAAACATCGGACTTGGTGTTAAAGCTATACACTTTCACCGCACGGGCACGGTTAGTGGCTTTTTTAATGCGATCAAATGATGGCTCGCCGACATCAATCCACAGCGCCGTTTGCTCGTCCATGGTACGCACCCAGAGGTCTGGCTCTTCCACTTCTTCCAGCCCTTTGGTGAACTCCAAATCTTCCTGTGCATTGATGCAGTACGCCAGCACCCGCACCATCATGCGCTCCAGCGTCTCAGAAGGATGTTGTGCAATGGTCAGGCTGACCGAATCATAATAATCACGCTCAAGATCAGAGAGTGAAATTCTCGCTTTGTATATTGTTGGTTTAATAGCCATATCAGTTTCGCTTGCCGCTCGCAGTTGAACCGAGCCATTAATAGCCCGATTATTCAGAGGCGCTAGAGTACCAGACCGGCGCGAGATGGCCTACCAATCAGGGACTTACTTTCTTAGCATCGCATTCTTTGGCATCACTACATCACTTAACAACATCGCCTGTTCGGCGGTAGTCCCTAATTGACCTTATTTACCCTGTAACTGCTCAATTCCAACTAGCTGCAATGCCTACTTACCTTGCGCTTGCTCGATTTCCACCAGCTGCTCAATCAGCTCTTGCTCATCCTCAATCATTTTCGGCTTGCACAATAGCCAGATGGTAAACACCGTCTCCACACCCTGCTTTGAAGACACGCTAATACTCCCGCCATAGCGATGCATCAGGCTATAACTGAGTGACAGCCCCAGCCCTGTCCCCTGATTCTCCGCTTGCTGTTTGGTGGTGAAAAACGGATTAAAAATCTTATCCAACTGCTCATCAGGAATGCCCGCGCCGTTATCCTTAACCTCAATCGCGATGCCTTTATCTTGCCAGTCGCGCGTGCTCACTTCGATCAAGCCATCACTGGCCTCTACCGCATGCACTGCATTACGAATCAGGTTTACCAGCACTTGCTGCAGCTCATGAGGATTAATTTCAATCAGGCGCGTGGCATTGTAGTCAGCCCTTAGCTCGAAGCGCTTTTGGGTGCGTAAATGCTCAACTAACTGGAAGGTTTGTTTCACCACCTGATTAGCATCGACCGACTCTAGCTGCGCGGAATAAGTCCCTGGTCGTGCGTATTGCAGCAGGTTATTTAAGATCTCCCGAATCCGGTAAATCTGCTCAATCACCAGATCAATTTCATGCTGAACCGGCTTGGCCTGATCTCCGAGTATCGCGCTGAGGATATCCATATTCCCCAGAATCACCGCCGCAGGATTATTGATTTCATGGGCCACACCCGCCGTAAGCTCACCTAACGCGGCCAGCTTTTCCGCGACCACGAGTTTGCGACGGGTTTGGCTAAGCACCTGAATGGTTCGGCTTAAATCTTCATTTTTGCGAGTCAGTTCATTGGTACGGCGATCGACCTTACTTTCCAGCTCCGCCGCCCAGCTTTGCACTTCCTGATTGCGCTGCTGTAACAGATCAAGCATCGAATCAAACTCCCGCGCCAGCTCGGCAATCTCATCTTGCGAGGCCACGGCCCCAACCCGTGCTTGCTTTCCGCTACGGATCACATTCATCACACCGGTCAAGCGCTCCAAGGGTTTGAAAATCGACTTAGCGCTGTAAAACGACAACAACATGGAAAGTGTAAGCAGAATAAACAACAACAGAATCAGCGCAAAAATGGCTTTCCATAAATCATTGCGAAATGGCGCTTCCAAATAGCCCGCATAAAGGATGCCGATACGCTGGCCATCGGTATCCAGAATCGGGGTGTAACCGGAGATATACCAATCATTCACCACAAAGGCGCGATTAATCCAATTATCACCACGACTCAATACATGGTCGCGCACCACTTCGGATACCCGCGTACCCAACGCACGCTCACCGGGGCGTAGCGGCACATTGGTGGAGATGCGCACATCATCCAGAAAAATCGTCACAGTACCGAGGCTGTCTTTAGGCAAACTGCCCGGCCCATAAACCAGATCACGAATGGCATCCACCAGACCAAAGTTGCCATTGAGTAACACACCCGCATCCAGCACTGCGCGCACTTTGCCGTCGGTATCTTTGACTGGATAAGCAATGCGTATGATCATCGCGCGATCTTCAAAGGTGCGCTCCGAGGGGGCGGCATATGGCGTATCAAGTAGAGGCAAATGAATACTGTCGGCCAGCTCAGGATCTAAGGCTTGCAAATCCTCTGGCGAAAACACTTCGATACTGGTTCCAGCCTTCCCCAGCAATGCCTGATCGCGCAGTTTTGAGGGCCGCCCGAGATTCACTTTTATCTGTGAATCGGTTTCGGTATAGCGATAAGCTTCGTTAAATAAGAGGTAGGCAAAGTCGCCGCTGGATTTGAGCTCATCAAGCTGCGCCTGAATGCTGGCTTTGTTGCCCTTATCCCACGCTTCGCGAAAGGCATAAGACTCAGCAAAGCGCTCCAGCTGGCGTTGGTAATCACTCTGCAAGCGCTGGAAAACATTTTTCGAGACGCTAAGGTCGGTGTTGACCTTGATGTAAAGCTGCTCGTAAGTGAGATTGTGACCCCAATAAATCGCACTGCCAACGGCCAGTGGAATCACCAAAACGATGGGCGTTAAGACGAGAAATAGCAGCTTGTAGCGGACATTTTTGCGGAGCTTGGTGATTATTGACATTGTTATAACCAAAATGGCGGCGATGATGCAGCCATTCTAGCTCAGGTCGCGCAATGGCCCAACTAAATGCCGTATTACTCTGGAAGAACCATTAGGCTAGATTCCATCCAAAGTGAAATCGCACAGCCTTTGTATTGGCCACGGTATTTCGCAACCTACTTTGAGACCTTCTCCATACCCCACACCATCACGCCACCAACGACCATCAAACCCAGCGCCATCAGTGTTGAGTTATCACTCAACGTGGGACCAAACCATTCATAACCGGTCGTAATTACTTTGTCTGCCTTACCTTCGCGAACCACTACTTCGGTTAATGCCTGCTTCCATGGCCAAACAATGGCCAGTGAGCCAAGGATAAACCCAGTCATCAATGCAACGGTTTGATCATGAAACTTCTCATAAACCCAGCCCAAAAGATGCGCGAAGGCAAGCAGACCCAAGCCGCAGCCCAATGCCATCGGCAATAAAATACCCATATCAAAACGCCCTATCGCACCCAGTACCAGCGCGTAGTTGCCCATAATAATCAGGACAAAGGAGCCGGATAAACCGGGCAAAATCATTGAGCAGATCGCCACCACGCCACAGACAAAAAGATAGCCAGCGTTAGCGTTTTCACCAGCAGGTGCCAGCATGGCGACACTTGCGGCTAATATCGTTCCGACCACTAGCGCGAGTAAAGAGACTGCACCCCAGCGCTTGACTGTGCGACCAACACTGACGACAGACACCGCGATGAGTCCAAAGAAAAATGCCATGGTCAGCACTTCGAAATTTCCTAGCAGGTATTCAAGCACTTTGGCTAAACTAATAATACTGACCGCCACGCCGCCAAGTATTGCCGATAAGAAAGCACCATCAACATGCTTCCATACACCCTTAAAATCTCTGGCGAATAACAGTTTTAAAGCCGTCAGATCGCAGGATTTGAGTGCGTTGATCAAACGTTCGTAGATGCCGGTGACGAGGGCCACTGTGCCACCTGAAACGCCAGGGATTACGTTCGCCGCGCCCATGGCTAGGCCTTTGATGAAGTTGGAGATGTTTTCTTTCATTGTTAATGGCTTATGTTAATTATTAAATTGATGCCGACACATAAGGCTTGCTGATGCAAGCAGCGGCAGTTACAGGCGTGCGAGTATAAACGAATTTGTACTCGGTGCATGCAGCCGATGACCAATCATCAAATTGCTCGGCTGAGCTGTATTTCAGTTTTGGTATTGAGCAGTTTGTGCAGGTAATCTAATCAGCTAGCCCTCTGAAGTTGGCTATTACACGAGAACAAATCATGAGCAACTTAGGAACATTGACCTTCTTTTGCGGAAAAATGGGCGCAGGAAAGTCCACGAAATCGAAGGCCTTATCAGCTGAGAAAATGCCGTTCTGTTATCCGAGGATGATTGGCTTTCAGCACTCTACCCCAAGCAAATTAACACCTTTGAAGATTACCTAAAGTACTCTGCGATAATCAAGCCGCTAGTGAAAACACACGTTCAAAGTATCCTAAAAACAGGCACTAATGTGGTTATGGGCTTTCCCGCGAATACGATCAGACAAAGAAAATGGTTTAAGCAACTTTGTGATGAGATTGCGTGTGAACATGAGCTTGTTTTTATAAACGTAAGTAACGAGCAATGTTTATCTCAGATTGCCAAACGTCGCAAGGAACAACCAGAACGAGCGCAGTTCGACACTGAAGCAGTGTTTAATCACGTCACCACATTCTTCGAAGCACCTCTTGAAAGCGAGGGTTTTCAGTTATTATCCTGCCCATAACGTGTAGCCAGCACATAAACAATCTCACGCATAGCTACTACACCGGTTTGGCAATATCTGTAGTCCCAATTGAATAAATTACCCAACCCCACCAAAACGAACACCTGAAATCTCACTCATATCTTTCTTCCAAGTCGTCAGATCATCATGACAAAACTTCGATAGATGATCATGCCCACAGGCACGCGCCATCACTTGCATTAGCTCAACCGATGCATCAAAGAAATTAGTCAGCTGCTGCGCGGATTTCTCAACAACAATCCGTGAAACAAGGTGCGGCTTTTGAGTGGCAATTCCAACCGGACAGTTATTTGTGCTACAGGCTCGCATCGCGATACAGCCAATGGCTTGCATAGCCGAGTTTGAAACGGCAATCGCATCGGCACCTAATGCCATCGCTTTAATAAAGTCGGCAGGCTTTCTGAGGCCACCGGTTATCACTAACGTTACATTCTTATCCGCAGCATCAAGGTGTTTACGTGCTCGTGCCAGCGCAGGAATCGTTGGCACTGAGATATTGTCTCTGAAAATAACCGGCGCTGCGCCAGTCCCACCACCGCGCCCATCTAAAATAATATAATCAACGCCGATCTCTAATGCGGCATCAATATCCTTCTCAATATTTTGCGCAGAAAGCTTGTAACCAATCGGAATGCCGCCGGTATACTCACGCACCTTATCCGCGAATTCTTTGATTTGTTCAACACTATCCCAGTCAGGAAAGCGCGACGGGGAGATGGCATCTTGTCCTTCCTCTAGCCCACGAACTTCAGCAATTTTACCTTTTACTTTCGAGCCGGGAAGATGCCCTCCAGTGCCTGTTTTAGCGCCTTGGCCGCCTTTAAAATGAAAGGCCTGTACATGGTCCAGCTTATCCCAACTAAAACCGAAACGAGCGGAGGCTAACTCATAGAAGTAACGCGAATTCGCCGCTTGTTCTTCTGGCAACATGCCACCTTCGCCAGAGCAAATCCCTGTACCCGCATTCTCTGCCCCCATCGCAAGAGCGACTTTAGCTGGCTCGGAAAGCGCGCCATAACTCATGTCAGAAACGAACAATGGAATATCCAGCTTTAACGGTTTTTTAGCATTTGGACCAATGATCACGCCAGTACCGACTTCGTGATCATCAAGTAGCGGCGGCTTGTATAATTGTGCGGTGATTAGTTGAATATCATCCCAGTCGGGAAGTTGGATACGAGGCACGCCCATTGACTCAACTACGCCGTGATGTCCTGTTTTAGACAAGCCTTCTTTGGCGTATTTCTGGATCAGTTTGTTATAAGGCTCTTCTTCGGTTGCGTGCCCAAGATCCGCGTATTGGCCGAGATAAGCATTGCGATTGTAAGGCTGAGGATTCTTTTCTGCCCATGCGGCGATTTCATCTTCATCAACGAGTAACTCGTCACCTTCCACCCAAGCGGTAAACTTCTGCAAGGCTTCTGAATGATCATATTCTGAAATGCCAGAATCCATTCGATAGTCCCAGTTATGAACGCCACAAATCAAACTATTGCCGCGAACATGACCATCTGACATTAACGCGCCACGGTGTAGGCAGCGGCCATAAAGTACCGAGATATCCTCATCAAACTTCACAATGACCAGATCGACATTGGCAATCAAAGCATGTTCCGGCTTTCTATCCTGCAGATCGGCGACTTTAAAAATTGAGATTTTTTTCATGTCTATACGTCCTATGGTGATTGCTTATTTGATGGAGAAGCTAGCCGTTTCGAGTACCAAAACAACAGGCCAATTGAGCCACTGAGCAGTAAGGAAGCATAGCACATGGCAAAGCCGCTGCTACTTTTAGGACAAGTCTGACCATTACCAAACTCAGCTGGCAGAAGAGACAACCGAGAGCCGCTTGAAAAACATGCCGTATTACAATGAGATACTGACTGGTATACGAGACCAAAGCTAAGGCCTCGGTCTCTCCAATTTGAAACAACAGCCAATGATCAAATTGCCATACTGCGCTGTATATCAGCCTTGGCATTAAGTGCGATATTCACAAACGCATCGATCGTTGCGCTGTTGTTATTATGCTTATACTGAATCTGCAGCGGGATTTGCGTACTCACGTTATCCAACACAATAAACTGGCAGCCCTCGCTATATAATTTACTGACACAGAACGGCGCAATCGCGACGCCTAAATCTGCAGCCACTTCGGTCACTAATGTTTGCATGTGCCTAGGCTGGCTCGTGATATTGGGCGAAAATCCCGCCTGCTTACACAGCAAAATCGTCTCATCAAAAAGCCCCAGCGCCTCATCGCGATTAAAAATAATGAATGGCTCATCTTTTAACTGCGCCAAGTTAATGACTGGTTGATCGGCGAGTTGATGGCTTTGGCTAACGATGGCAACCAGCGTATCGGTATAAATACAGTGGCTAGTAAATTCATCGGCAATTGAGCTGGGCAATGGCCTTGAGAACGCGATATCAACTTGCTCATTTTTCAGCGCTTCAATCTGCTCGGTCGCAGTCATTTCAAACAATGTGACATGCACCTGCGGAAACTGCGACTTATAAGCACGAACCAAAGTCGCCATAAAGCTTAAACACGCTGAGCTTAAATAGGCAATATTGAGCGTACCCACTTGGCCATTATGCGCCCGCTTAACCTGCGTTTTCGCTTGCGCGGTGAGCGCTAAAATCGCAGTGGCATCTTTGAGTAACTGCTCCCCTGCTGGTGTAATGGCGACATCGCGGGAGTTACGGTTAAACAAATTCACTCCCAGCTCAGTTTCTAGCGAAGAAATGTGACGGCTAATCGCAGGTTGTACGGTATGTAGCTCCCGCGCAGCCTCCGAAAAGCTCTTATGTTTAGCCACCGTGATAAAGCTTTTTAGCGTTTTGATATCCATCGCTTTCCTATCTTACTTGCTCACGTTAAAACCTGAAACACCATCTATACACTAATCGCATAGATTCGATCATATATTAACATTTTTGTTATATCAGGCTAAACCCTATCATCCGCTCATGACTTCTTCACCTGAGATAAAAAGATGAATACCTCGGAACAGAGCCAATCGTTAAGTCGATTTATTTTGTTATTGATGACCACCGCAATTGGTGCCACCGCTGCAAACCTGTATTACAGCCAACCAATCCTTCCGCTCATAGCCGATGAGTTTAATTTAACGCACTCGCAGCTCGGTAGCATTCCCGCCTTAACGCAATTTGGTTACGCCTTTGCGCTGCTATTTATTTCGCCATTGGGCGACTCCATTGCACGTCGGCGTTTAATCGGTATTTTGTCGTGCTTGTTAGTTGTTTCCTGCGGCTTTGCAGTGATTGCACCAAACTTACTGGCATTACTAATTGCCGTGTTCCTAATTGGTGTGAGCGCCAATATTACGCAGCAGTTAATCCCGTTTGCAGCCTCACTGGTTTCACCTGAAAACAAAGGTGCAACCCTCGGTACGCTCATGATGGGCTTAACCATTGGTATTTTACTCTCAAGAACCCTAAGCGGTTTTGTGGGTGAGCATTTTGGATGGCGCAGTGTGTTTATTATGTCGGCGCTGTTTGCTGCAATATTTGGGGCATTGCTCCACACGTTTTTACCAACCAATAAGCCACAAACTAACTTACGCTACTGGCCGCTGATTAAGAGCATGCAGTCTTTATTTGTTCAGCACAAATCACTGCAAGTATTCACGCTGTCTGGCGCACTTTGGTTTGCCTCTTTTAACGCACTTTGGGCAACACTCGCCATTTATGTTAGCGATGCACCGTTTAATTACAACGCGCAGGAAGCCGGATTATTTGGCGTGATTGCACTGGCAGGTGTTATTGGTGCTAAGGTTTCGGGTCAATGGGTTAATACTTTAGGCTCTAAAAAATTAGTGCTGATTGCACTGGCACTAGGGTCTGCTGGCTTTGCTATCACAGGACTGTTTTCAGGCAGTCTGGCATCACTCATTGTGGGCATTATCTTAATCGACTTTGCTATTTTTAGTGCGCAGGTCGCCAATCAGGTCCGTGTGTTTAGCATCGATCCGGCTGCTCAAAGCCGCATCAATGGGATTTATATGTTGGGGTATTACGTTGGGGGTGCCGTTGGCTCTGTTGCTGGAGTGCAAGCGTTTGACCTTTACCAGTGGCCGGGTGTTGTGGTTGTTAGCATTGTATTTATTTTGCTGAGTGCGGTTGTTAACTCATTTGCAAAAAAATAACTCATTCATTATTTGGCCATGTATCACACCTATTGAAAGGAGCGTCTCCGAATGTACTCGCCAATTACTTTGTCATATCGACTCTAAAAAACCCTTTAATGGAGAGTAAACAATCCCCTAGTCTCGCTTCTCTGTCATCAAAACCATCTCTCCATACCAAAAAACCAAAAGGTGATCACAAAAATAGTTTCCCATCCTCCCACGGAAGTCCTATGATATTTGCCATCGATAACCGAGTAATCACAGGAATTCACCATGCTTCAAAAACGCGACTTCTACATTAATGGCCAATGGGTAAAGCCTGCTAAGGCTCACGACATGGACGTGATCAACCCTTCTGATGAAAGCGTCAGTGCCGTGATTTCTATCGGCGACCAAGCTGATACCGATGCCGCCGTCGCTGCAGCACGCGCCGCGTTTGATGGTTGGAGCCAAACACCAAAAGCCGAGCGTTTAGCATTGGTTGAGCGTTTAGCCGATATTTACGATGAGCGCGCCGCTGAAATGGGCGAAGCCATCTCTGTAGAAATGGGCGCACCAATGACCTTGGCTTGCGACTCACAAGCAGGTTCCGGCAGCTGGCATATCCGTAATTTCATTACTGCGCTTAAGGATTTTGACTTTGATCGTCCATTAAACGATCACACACCAAACGATCGTATTTTGTACGAGCCAATCGGTGTTTGCGGCCTGATCACGCCATGGAACTGGCCAATGAATCAGGTCACGCTAAAAGTGATTCCAGCGATTGCCGTGGGTTGTACCGTGGTATTAAAGCCTTCTGAAATCGCCCCGCTGTCTTCCATGTTGTTTGCTGAAATGATGCACGATGCAGGTTTCCCAGCTGGCGTGTTCAATCTGGTGAATGGCGATGGCATGGGCGTTGGCTCGCAGCTGTCTGGCCACCCAGATGTCGACATGATTTCCTTCACTGGCTCTACCCGTGCAGGTACCGCAATCAGCAAAAATGCAGCAGATACGATCAAGCGTGTGAGCTTAGAGCTAGGCGGCAAAGGTGCAAACATTATCTTCGCCGATGCGGATGAGAATGCAGTGAAGCGTGGCGTATTGCATTGCATGCAGAACACGGGTCAGTCTTGCAACGCGCCAACTCGCATGTTGGTTGAGCGCTCGATTTATGAGCAAGCCGTGATTGCTGCCGCTGAAGTGGTTGAAGCCTGCACCGTCGATATCGCGTCTAAAGAAGGTCGTCATATCGGCCCTGTTGTTTCCAAAATGCAGTTCGATAAAATTCAGGAGCTAATCAAAGTTGGTATTGATCAAGGTGGTCGCTTGATTGCCGGCGGCTTGGGTCTTCCGGAAGGCTTGGATAAAGGCTACTTTGTACGCCCGACTGTGTTTGCTGATGTCTCTCAGGAGATGCGCCTGGCCAGTGAAGAGGTCTTTGGTCCAGTACTGATCATGATGCCGTTTGATACTGAAGAAGAAGCTATCAAAATCGCGAATGACACGGTCTACGGCCTGACCAACTACGTGCAAACTCAAGATGGCGCAAAGGCCAATCGCGTTGCACGTCGCTTGCGTTCAGGCATGGTCGAAATGAATGGCCAAAGCCGTTCTGCCGGTTCACCATTTGGTGGTTACAAGCAGTCTGGAAACGGTCGCGAAGGCGGCGTTTGGGGCTTGGAAGACTTCTTAGAAGTAAAAGCCGTGAGTGGCTGGACGCCAGAGTAATTGGCAACGGCTTGGCTGTTGATTAGTGAATAATCAGCAGCTGAACTCATCGGTTAAAAATCAATCGGGGACTTGTGTATTCACAGTCCCCGATTGCATTAGTGCTGTAGCAATAATTGATATCGCCCTTGCGACCATCAGTCCCGGCTAAATAAATCCCGCGTGTAAACCTTGTCTTTCAACTCACGAATTTCATCGGTCATACGGTTTGCCACGATCACATCAGACATTTGAGTAAAGGCATCGAAATCTGAAATCACCGCAAAGCCATTGAACTCTTCTTCATCCAGCTCCGGCTCATAAATAACCACCTCCACGCCTTCCGCACGAATACGCTTCATAACACCTTGTATAGAAGAGGCTCTGAAATTATCTGACCCTGTTTTCATGGTCAAACGGTAGATGCCCACAATTTTAGGGTTACGTTTTAGCACCGAGTCCGCGATAAAATCTTTACGTGTTTTATTCGCATCAACAATTGCTCTGATCAGGTTATTAGGCACCTGGTCGTAGTTAGCAAGCAATTGCTTGGTATCTTTTGGCAGGCAGTAACCACCATAACCAAATGAAGGATTGTTGTAATGATTACCAATTCGGGGGTCAAGACCAACGCCTTCAATAACCTGCTTGGCACTAAGGTTGTGTGTCTGACAATAAGTGTCTAGCTCATTGAAGTAGGCAACACGCATCGCCAAATAAGTATTGGAGAATAGTTTAACCGCTTCAGCCTCCGTGGAATTGGTGAACAGCACCTCAACCGCTTTCTTCTTCGCACCTTCCAACAATAAATCCGCAAATTCACGCGCACGATCAGAGTCTTCGCCGACGATAATGCGTGATGGATGCAAGTTATCGTAAAGCGCCTTACCTTCTCGCAGAAACTCAGGGCTAAAGATAATATTCTGACAATCCATCTTCTCCCGAACTTGTCGCGTATAGCCAACAGGCACGGTCGACTTAATGACCATCACCGCGTCTGGGTTGATACTAATTACATCGCGAATAACTGATTCAACCGACTTCGTGTTAAAAGTATTGGTCTCAGGATCATAATCCGTTGGTGTCGCAATAATGACAAATCTCGCGCCGTCATAAGCTTGATTTTTATCAAGCGTCGCCGTTAAATTCAAGTTGCCGTTAGTGAGGTACTCTTCAATTTCAACATCTTCAATCGGTGCTTTGCCGGCGTTCAGTAGCTCGATTTTGGCCGGATCAATGTCCAGGCAAACCACTTCATGATTCTGTGATAAAAGTACGGCATTTGAGAGGCCAACATAGCCTGTTCCAGCGACAGCGATTTTCATATTTTCTCCAGTTTCCGTGATGCAATTTACATCTATGGTATTTCATTCTGCGACTTACTCTAAGTATCAAGAGTAATAACTTAAGCATTCTGCTCAAAAAACAGCGACATGCTGTTCTGCCAAACTTGCGGCAGCAGGGCTTCCAGCTCAATATTTTTTACTGCCGCCAAGTGCTCAGCAATAAAGGGTAAATATTTCGGTTCATTCGGGCGACCACGATACGGCACGGGTGTTAAGTATGGCGCATCGGTTTCAAACAAAATCTTTTCAACCGGCGTCAACTCTACAATCTCGCGCACATTCTCAGCGGTTTTAAAGGTACTAATGCCATTAAAGCCCAGATGGAAACCTTCCCCTAAGCAATACTCGGCCAGCGATTTGCCTGACGTAAAGCTGTGGATCACGCCTCGTTTGGGCATCTGGCCGACAAAGTTCTGCAAAATTGCCTGCATATCGTCATCCGCTTCGCGGGTATGCACCACAATCGGCATCGTCAGATCGATAGCAATTTGCAACTGGCGCTCAAAGGCATCGCGCTGTTTGCTGCGATCGGAATGCTCGTAATAATAGTCCAGACCAATCTCACCAATCGCAACGATTTTTGGCGCGAGCGCATTCTCACGAATTTGAGCATCGACCGCATCGCTGTATTCACTGGCATCATGCGGATGGATACCCTGCGTGCCCCACACCTGCTCGTGCTGGCGGGTAATGCTCATGACCGTTTCCAGATTATCCGGCGAGACGGCAATGGTGATAATACGTTCGATATTCACCGCTTGTGCTGCGGCAATGGTATCTGCTAAAGCCGAGCCTTCAAGGTAATCCAGATGACAATGGGTCTCTATAATCGGGTGCTCAAAAATCGGGATGTCGCGTTTTTTACTGGCCATGATCAGGTATTTTCTAAAAAGTTGGACGGATTGTCGTTAATTTTGAACGCTGGCGCAATGGCTGGTGCGTCAGAAACCCGCAGATACAAGTCTGGCGTGGCCAAACTAATGCCGCAAGCCAGTGATTCCTGCAAGATAAGCTCGCAGAATAGCTGGCGAGTGCGGATCATTTTTTTCATGTCTTTGGTGTAGTAAAACACGCCCCACTCTATCGCATAGTCACCGGTTTCCAATACACGCACTTCCATATCATGATTTTCTTCAATGCCAATTGCATCGTCTTTTAGTGCCGCATCCATCGCCCGTTGGAACATGGCTCGCACATCGGCGGGCTTGTCATCATAGCCGATTTTAAAGCTCAGCTTTTCGCGGTAGCCTTTGGCCGAGGCAAACCTGGAGAGGTTCTGAATAGTCTTGCTGCGCAGATTGGCATTGTTTAATAAAATCCGATTATTATTCACCAGATTTAGTAGCTCGGTATGAAACAATTTAGTACGAAACACTTGCGCGACCAGCTCGCCATTATTTAATGAGACCACATCACCCTCATCCAGAAAATCACTGTTCATAATGATGAGGCCGCTAATAATATCCGGCGCCCATGAGCCCTGAGTCAATGCCAGCATGACGCCTATCACACCGAGAACGCCACCGGCCTCCAATAAACTATCAAAGCCCAGCACTTGTATAATGCCAATCATGGCAAACACAGTTACAAAGGCAGTCACTACAACACTTAATAAGCGGCTGTTGTAGCTGTCGGAAATGACTTTTTCTCCAGCAACTTCGCGCACTCGGCCATATTGCCGGCGGATGAAGAACTGCACAATCTGGCTACCCCAGAATGCACAAAACACCACCATAATAATGCCCAGCATCTTGGTTGCGATATTGCTGTCGCCACCAATAAAGATGAAGTGATTAAGGAGTAACGCGACCACTGTAAGCAACGCACCGGCCCGAAACAGCTTAAGCTTGCTCAGGTTGCCAGCGTTATCCAATGGAATATGCAAAATGTGAACGAGAATTTGACGCGAGAATAAAATCAGCAGAATACAAACAACTAACAGAATGTATTCCAGCATTGAAAAGTCGGTTAAATACTGCGAGAAAAAATTTGAAAGTGTGTCCATTGCCTGCCTTTATGCTGTAAAACGTGTACCGCCCATTAGTCAAACAAGCCCCAAGCCTTTAACTTGCGCTCCAATGTTTTACGCGAAACGCCTAAAATACGCGCCGCCGCTGATTTGTTGCCGTCCTCGGTATCCAACACTTTTAAAATGTGCTGCTTTTCCACAACTTCCAACTGTAAAAACTCAGATTCTTCAACCACACTTTCCGGCTGACTGACACTCACAAAGCCTGCAATACACTGGCTGGGCGACACGCCTAATAGCAAGGAACGCTCTATTACATTTTTCAGCTCGCGCACATTACCCGGCCAACGGTATTGGCTTAAGCGGGCCACTTCTGAGGCATCAATCACTTGTTTGGGTACGCCCAACTCAATTGAAAGCTGCTCAACAAAGTGCTTACCTAGTAGTTGTATGTCGCCCATTCGTTCACGTAGCGGTGGCATACGCAAGCTCAATACATTCAGGCGGTAATACAAATCTTCGCGGAAATGCCCTTTTTTAACCTCATCGGCTAAATTACGATTGGTCGCCGCTAGCACACGTACATTCACTTTAATTTCGGCATTAGAGCCTACCGGTCGAATGCTATGTTCTTCCAGTACCCGCAGCAAATGCACCTGCATCGACATCGGCATTTCACCAATCTCATCCAGAAATAGCGTGCCCTCATTAGCAAAGGCAAACAAACCTTCCCGTGCCTGATGTGCGCCGGTAAATGCGCCTTTGACATGGCCGAAAAGCTCACTTTCCAACAATTCAGCCGTCATCGCGCCGCAGTTAATTGAGACAAAATTACCTTTGCGGTGACTGAGTTCGTGAACCGCACGTGCGGCTAGCTCTTTACCGGTGCCCGATTCGCCTTCGATCAGCACGGTGGATGGCATGGGTGCGACGTGCTTGATGATCTGGCACACATTCAGAATTTCTTTGCACTCACCAATCATGATTGAGCCATTAAATTCCTGCTCTAACTGGCGGCGAAATACATAGTTTTCTCGGCGCAGTTGCTCGTATTGCAAGCAGCGATCAACCGCTGTTTGCATTTGCTCCAAGCGAAATGGCTTCATTAAGAAATCAACCGCCCCAACCCGCAGCGCTTCGATGGCTGTTTGCAAGTCAGCATAGGCCGTCATAAAGATAACGGGGGTTTGATGACCTTGCTCGCGAATTTTGGTCAGCCACTCCACGCCCGAGCCATCCGGCAGACGGATATCGGAAATAATTAAATCAAAATGGCAGCGGTCAATTAATTCATCAGCTTGCGATAAATCACCCGCCGTTTCGACCATTCCATAATGATGACCCAAGCCTCGTTGTAAAAAGGACAAAATGCCCGGTTCATCATCTAGTACTAATATTGACTTCATGGACAAATTGTCTCATCGACTCACAGAATTATGCGTCATTATAGACCGAAATTGCTTTTTTACCCACTTAACAATGGTTTAATTTACTGTTTTTTCTAGACATTATTCCTCTGGCATCAATTTTGCTGACAAACGGTTACGTAACTAAACCCGAGGAAAAATCACCGTGAAAAAGCTATTCTCTACACTGCTATTATCTGCTGCTTTATTTGGCACAGCACAGGCGGCTACCCCTGCTCCTGAAAACCCGATTTTAAAGATGGCCACGACCACCAGCACGGATAATTCCGGTTTGCTAAAAGCCATTCTGCCAAGCTTTCAGGAAGCATCTGGTTACGAAGTGCAAGTCATTGCAGTGGGTACCGGTAAAGCCCTGAAAATGGGTATGGATGGCGATGTGGATGTGGTGTTAGTTCACGCACGCGCTGCCGAAGATAAGTTTGTTACCGAAGGCTATGGCGATAAGCGTTACGATGTAATGTATAACGACTTTGTTTTAGTGGGTCCAGAGGCCGACCCAGCAGGCGTTAAAACCGTCAAAACGGCCGCCGACGCGCTAAAGAAAGTGGCTGAAGCAGAAGCTGACTTTGTATCGCGTGGTGATGACTCCGGTACTCACAAAAAAGAGAAGCAATTGTGGGCAGCGGCGGAAGTGACACCTGAAGGTAAATGGTATCGCGAAGCAGGCCAAGGCATGGGCAAAGTACTGCAAATGGCGGGCGAGTTGGGCGGTTACACCATGGCAGACCGTGGCACTTGGTTGGCTTATGAGTCTAAATCACCACTTAAAGTCGTGCTGGAAGGCGATGAAGTGATGTTTAACCCATATGGCATTATCGCGGTCAGCCCTAAACGCTACCCAGACATTAACAATAAAGGTGCACAAGCATTTATTGATTGGATTGTCTCGGATGCTGGCCAAAAAATGATTGCTGACTTTAAGATCAACGACAAGCAGTTGTTTATCCCAAGCGCAGCAAAAGCAGAATAAGCGCGTCTTGTTTTGTTAAGCGCTGGGTTGTTCTAAACAATGCCGTCGTATAAAAAAGCGGGCTTAGCCTTTAACAGCTAGCCCGCTTTTTTGTAGCCGTCAGATACGTTAATTCAACTCACTAACTAGCCTTAAAAGTGCTAAGTCGAGAATGACTCAATCAGCCATTCCCCACCCTGCACTCATTAATCCTTAATACCTGCCTGATTTTTTGCTGCACGTACTGTGTTGTACATCAAGCAAGCAATCGTCATTGGGCCAACGCCACCCGGTACTGGTGTAATGGCACCTGCAACATCTTTTGCCGCAGAGAAATCTACATCACCCACCAAACGATTCTTACCTGTCTCAGGGTCTTGAATGCGGTTAATACCCACATCAATTACCGTCGCGCCAGGCTTAATCCAGTCACCTTGAATAAAGTGAGGAATACCAACCGCCGCCACTAAGATATCCGCTTCACGGCAAACCGCTGGCAAATCCTTAGTCCGGGAATGTGCAATGGTAACTGTGCAGCTTTGCTGTAATAGCAGCGCCGCCATTGGCTTTCCAACGATATTAGAACGACCAACTACCACCGCATTCAAACCACTTAAATCGCCCAGCTCATCCTGTAGCAACATCAACGAGCCCAATGGTGTGCAAGGCACCATATTGTTCTGGCCAACCGCTAATGCACCCGCATTGCTGATGTGAAAGCCATCAACATCTTTATCCGGATTAATCGCATTGATCACCGAATTGCTGTCGATATGCTTAGGCACTGGCAACTGCACTAAAATACCGTGTACTTCAGGGTCAGTATTTAATTGCTCGATCAAAGCCAATAAATCCGCTTCACTGGTGGTCGCTGGCAAATGGTGTGAACGGGAATCGATTCCGAGCTGCTCACAGCGTCGCACTTTAGCGCCAACATACGTCGCACTAGCTGGATCTTCACCCACTAACACAACCGCGATGCAGGGTGACAACTGGTGCGCTTGTTTTAGCGATGCGATTTCTGAGGACAATGTGTCACAGAGACGGTCGGCAAATGCCTTCCCATCTATCAATTTGCTCATGGTCGATTTCTCCTGCGAGAGTATGTAAAAAGATGCGGCTAATGATGCTTACCCACTTCCGAGGTGTCAATCCTTTAAATCCCTCCTTTAGGCTTAGAAAATCTTATGACTCTCACTGCGATTTAGCCATAAACGGCGTATAATTAGTGGTATGAATACACAGCCTCCCAGTACTGATTCCGACCTGATTAATGCCCTGCTTGCCGGTCATTGCCCAGCCATTCAAGCAGATGCTATTAAGTTGGTAGAAACCCATATCTCTTGGGTTTTACTGACTGATGAGCACGCTTACAAAATTAAAAAGCCGGTCGACTTTGGCTTTTTAGACTTTAGTACACTGGCTAAGCGCAAACAGTTTTGCGAAGAGGAATTACGGCTGAATCGTCGGCTGGCCGCGCATTTATACCTTGGCTTGTTCGCGATTTGTGGCTCTATAAATTCTCCGGAATTGGTCCCACTTGAATCATCGGAAGATCACGGCAATGCCCACATTCCAGCTGATTCAGAGATTATTGACTATGCCATCTGCATGCGCCGTTTTCCGCAATCGGCACAGTTGGATGAGCGACTTGAGGCAGGCCTACTAACACCTGAAAATATGGATGCCATTGGCACCATGCTGGCGGATTTTCATGAGTCTTTGCCACCTGCCGATGATTCAATACATTACGGCGATGTGGCGCATGTTACCCAGCCAGTCGCTGATAATTTTCAGGTACTGCATCATTTCTTTGAGCACAGCAATAATTCTGATGACACAGCCAGCCTAGACACCTTAAACAAGCTAGAACGCTGGAGCGAACAACAAAACCAAGCCTTAAACGACACGTTTATTCAGCGCAAACAAGCGGGTTTTATTCGTGAAGGTCATGGTGATTTGCATTTACGCAATATGATTTGGATGGATGATCTGCCGCTAGCGTTTGACTGTCTGGAGTTTGAAGCCGATCTACGCTGGACCGATGTCATGTGTGAAATCGCGTTTCTGATTATGGATTTGCAAAGCCGTCAGCATTCCGCATTGGCTTATCGTTGTCTAAATCAGTATTTACAGCAAACTGGCGACTATGCAGGCTTGCGCTTGTTGCCCTATTATTTAGCCTATCGGGCATTGGTGCGCGCTAAAGTGGATGCTCTGCGTCATGATCAGTCAGGCTTGGATGCACAGGAAACGGCAGAAACTGATCGCGAGCTACATGCTTATTTAGAACTGGCTAGTACTTACAGTGAGCCACGTACGCCACACTTGATGATTACCCGTGGTTTGTCGGCTTCGGGTAAAAGTACTATTAGCAAACCATTGGCTGCCGAGCTGGGGGCAATTCGTATTCGTTCTGATGTTGAGCGTAAGCGTTTGTATCAACTGAGTGCTGATCAATCGGCGAGTAATTTACCGGAAGCGGGTTTATATACCGCAGCCGCCTCTGAGGCGACTTATCAGCATTTACTAACGCTTGCTGAAACGGTATTAGCCGCGGGTTTTGATGTGATTATTGATGCGGTATTTTTGAAAGAAGAACAACGTAAACCCTTTCAGGAGCTGGCGAACCAACACCAATACCGCTTTAGCATTTTAGAGTTTGAAGCCGGCGCAGACACGCTACGCCAGCGTATTCAAACCCGCGCCAAAGGGGTATCGGATGCTGATTTAAGCATTCTGGAATACCAACTGACTCAGTGGCAACCTTTAGCCGCCGATGAAGCCGCAGCGCGCTGCAGCATCAATACAGAGCAAAGGGTTGATACCAAGCAACTTGCAGCCAGATTGCAGCTGGAAGCTTAGGCAAAGATTCCCAAATACTCATCAGCCGCATAGTCAGGGAATGTATTGCTTAGCAAATCAACACGCCCTAAGCGTTTATCGAATAACTCGGTCAGTACTTGACGGTAGTCCGTGGTGATCTCTAAATCGCCACGACTAAGGTTCTCTGGCAACAGTCCTGGCCACTCGCCATAGATTTTCCCACCGGCAACACCACTGCCAAGAATCATCATGGCTCCGCCTTTACCATGGTCAGCACCGCCGCTGTGGTTTTCCTGAACCCGGCGGCCAAACTCACTCATAACAACAATCGTTACTTTGCTCTGCAGGCTGGCAATGTCGTTATAAAATGCGGCTAAGCCTGTCGCTAGCTCATCAAATTTCAGGCTTTGTTCACCGTCATTCCACGCCCCCATTTCACGATGAAAATCCCAGCCATTCAAATCAACATTAACCGCTTCCAAACCAATATCTGCTTTCAGGATTTCAGCCAGTTGATGCATGGTGGCTCCAAACTTTGAATCACCATACGCATCCGGTTTAACGGTAGTTCCCAATGCATTAGAAGCCGCAACATCCAATGCAGAGAAAGTTTGCGCAGCGCCACTTTCCAGTAATGGGTGACCCTGACCTTGATACAGGTTTCTCAAAGTCTCCGGTACCCGATCCGTGTTGAGGCTGTTTGTATTTACAATGTTAAAGGCGTTCAGGCTAGAAAACCCTAATGCCGTGTCATAGCCTTGCAATGACTTCTGAACGCCCGGCATACCAACACCACGAAAGATTGCGCTGGAATGGGTATCTGCAGATAGGTATCGCCCTAACCAGCCATCGGCTTGCGCTTTGTTATCAGTCCCTGCTGCCATACGGCGGCGCGCAGCAAAATGACTGCGCGTGCTTGATGCTGCACCAAGACCGGTTGCAACCACCAATGCTAAGTCACCTTGATTATAAAAAGGCAATAACGGTGATAAGGCTGCATGTAGTGCAAACTGTTCATTTAACGGCGTGCGCCCAGCCTCTGGAATGGCAATCGTTGGGCGCGCATCAAAGTAGGCTTGCTCTGTGTAGGGAACAATAGCGCTCAGGCTATCCATCCCGCCTCGTAAAGACACATTGATAACCGTGTGATTCGCCTGACCGCTTGAAGCAAAAGCAATATTGCTCAAGCCACCTAGACCGGTTAAAGCAGATGCGGCGGCAACACTTTTCAGAAACTGTCGGCGGGAAAATTTAGAATTAAACATAATAGGTGACTCCCTTAACGGATCTGATAAGCAGGTGATGCGAAGATTAAACCAGCCAGCGTCTTGATTTGTTTCAAATCTCTGCGCGCAACCGCGCTTTCCGGCCCTTTTCCAAGGTGTGTATAGAGCGCTTGTTTATTAGACTCATCAAGCTTGCAGCCCATCAAGGTTATCGCCAGCTGATCCAATAATGCTTCAATCGTGTCGGGGTTGTTCACCCAGCTCATTGAGCTAACGCGAATAGACAGCCCCAATTTATTGGCTGCACAGGAAAAACCAAAGTTCCAGCGATTCACCATAATATTAGTGTTCAGGTACTCTGCTGCAGCGCTCGGATAACCCGTCGGTGGCTCACACTCAAACAGTGCATGATCCATGTCTGTCAGCTTCTGGTGAAGCACAGCACCTATGCGACCGATCTGGTCGAAATCGAATGTCACATTGGCAGATCTCAGGATTGAGTAAAGCAGCTCATTGCTACGCTTAACCTTCTGCCCTTTGGACTGGTAAAACGCATCCGATGCAAAAATCGCTCTTAAGGTTGGAACAATCTCAGTGCCGTTATCCATAAACACTTGTGCCACCTGCTGGACAATAGAATCCGTCATCGCAATATCATCGCTGATAAAGTGGCGGCATAACTTCCAACAGATAAACTGGGCAGTAGCGGGTTGATAGGCAAGAAAGTTAACAAACGACTCACCATTTTCAATCGAGCCTTCCGCGGAAAACGGCACCCAGCCCATCACATCGCCACCGTCGGCTAAGGGGCCTAAGCGATTGCGGCTCGCATTAAATGCAAACTGGTCATACTGAATACTCCAGCCACTCAGTAAATAAGACACCGCGATAACATCATCTTCGTTGTAACCGCCATCCACACCTAAGGTATGCAGCTCCATTAATTCACGGGCGTAATTTTCATTAGGTACTCGATTTCGATCGGCACGGCTGGTGCGATTATCTAAGTACTCAAGCATTGCGGGGCTTTTAGCCGAGTACATCAGCAGATCACTGAAGTTACCCAATGCCAGCTCACGGAAGCCTCTATCCTGCTCGGCTTTAAACATGGCCGTTTTTTTCTTTATAACATCCACATTGAAGTGGTTACTCCAAAAATCCACCATCACCTCTTGCAGTTGCCGCTTACTCTTAACCGCACGCACAATGGTTGCACCATTCAGATCACGTCGAATGATATTCCGCTTTTTATGGACTAATAATTCTGCGCTGGTCATGTTCACGGTAGGAAACAGGCTGATCATCTCATCGGTTGCCGAGTCATCCAGCAAAGAAGGAGCTAGCTGCTGCTCAATAAAGGCATCAATTCCTATCGTACTGACTTCGTCCTGCAGCTCAGGCGTAACGCCCATCGTTAAGCGACTAATGACATGTAACAGGTCATCAGTTTCGGACTCAGACACGGCAGCTTGTGATACTACAGGGGCAATTACGGCTGCTGTTGCAGCTAACGCGGCGGTAGATTTTCCACCGAAAAAAGCGCGACGGGATGGCATGTCAGGAAGTTGCATCGGGTCTGCAACGACCGGGGGATTGTTATCGATATTCAACGATTTACCTCATTAGGGCTGGGCTTTATTATTTAATGATTAGCGCGCATAACATTCATACAACAAGGTGCAAAGCGAGTTTAGATGCTTATTTTTGTGCTTTGTTTGTCTAAAGTGAATTAACTGGATATGCGGCTCGAAGAACGCCTGGGGGTTGGTGTTCTTCAATGTTTCACAGGTGCGTACAGTAGAAGTAAGCGGGTGAACCTTGGGTTAACGACTGTTGCCGCCTGTCTACTTATCGATGGGCGGCACACTTGGAAATTAGACTGATCGCAGAAACAAAAAAAGAGCTACCCTATTGTTTTAATTACGGGACTTGATGCCTCGATCAAAACGGATAACTCTTTTCAGATCACGCCTAAATGCTAAATAAGCTCAGCACCGGGTGTTGTAAGAAGCGGTATTTACTCAGCCGCAATATTCATTGGCACGGCCAACACATCACACTTAGAGTGAGAAGAAACATAGTTAGTGGTAGAGCCAATAAATGAACCAATACCTCGACGGCTACGGGTTCCAATCACAATTAAGTCCACGTTCTGCGCCTGCGCATAGCTTACAATACCAGACATTGGCGTACCCATAATGACTTCACCTTGGGTTGCCGGCAGCTCTAATTCATCTAATAGCGTCTTCATTTGCTGCTCGCCGCTCTCAATCATACTGACTTGTAGCTCATTAGCATCGGGCACCTGAATGCCTAGCCCCATAGGCTGGTAGTAATAGTCGTTCAGTACTGCCTCATTCACGATATGCAGCAAGCGCAAATCCGCCCCGAACTTATCGGCAATGGCTTTGGCTCGATGCGCGGCAAAACGGGCATTCTTTGAGAAATCGACTGCCACCAGAACACTCTGATAGCCTTCTGTTTCAGCCTGCTCAATGGCGGTATCCAGCAACTGATCACTTCGCAACCAATCCCACGCCTCATTCATATCGCGCTTGTCGTAGTACTTCACCTGAGCTTCAACGAAGGGCTTACCTAAAGCTACCGCCCAGCGTTCCCAAGCCTTGTCACCAACCACGGCAATCTTTTCAAACTTTTCCTGATTCTCCATGCCGAAGTTGAAGTCGTCTTTCATTGCGACCAGTTCAGCACCTTCAAAATTATCCAACTCAATCAGCACTGAAATACTGCCATAGCGCTTGATAAGGTTTTCCAGCTCTGGCAAAAATTCCTGATATTCCTTATGCGTGAGGCGACCAGATACTCGGACTGCGAAAATATTGTCTTCTCTGACGGGTATAAACTGAAACATTGCTTCACTCCTTGACGATTAATCGTGTGATTCCATAGCCTGCGACAGGCTTGTTAATGAGCGTGGGAATTAACCCAATTGACAATTTGAGATGAGGACATGGCACCGGATTGCCGGGCAACCTCGCGACCGCCCTTAAACATGATCATGGTCGGTATGCTACGAATGGCATAATTACCCGCCACGCTTTGCGCGGTTTCGGTATTTAGTTTGGCCAGAATCGCTTTGGGGTGTAAGGACTTGGCCGCTTCGGTGAATGCGGGCGCCATGCTTTTGCACGGGCCACACCAGTCTGCCCAAAAGTCGACAACCACCGGCAAGTCATTATTCCCAATAAATTTGGCAAATGATTGCTCGGTAAGCTCTGGTGGCTTGGCGGCAAACAAAGGCTGCTTGCACTTGCCGCACACGGGCTGTTGGGATAACCGTGCGTTTGGAACCCGATTGGTTGCACCACAGGCGGGGCAAACCAAATGTTTTGATTCTGACATGCTACATCTCCACTGTATTTAAACAGGCAACGAGTTTAGTGTAGGTTAAACTCGCAACCCGCGTACTGATATTCGTCAAACAATTCGCTGATTCATATCTTATTAATGGGGGATGTCGCCTCAGTAATCAATCTTCCTTATTGTAGTCTTCCAGCGGAATTTCAACCGGTGGCGTACCGCCCTTCAGCGGTGGCAACTCACACTCATCAAAGACCCGGAACTGACAGTTCTGACAAATTTCATGATCCAATGCCACGGTCGTAATCTTTTGAATGGCGGTCTTTTTCTCATCAAAGAAGTACTGCCCCCCAATATGCTCATCGAAGTGACCGCGATGAATAAAGTTATTCACCTTAGGCTTTAGCTCAGCAAAATACAGCCCGCCACCCTTTTCTTGTAAGCGATCGGATTCTTGCTCAATCATCTCCGCGCCAGTCATATCAATAAAGTTGATGCCAGTTCCGATGACCAAAATATGCTTAATGCCCTGCTTTTCACTGATGTAGTGGAAACGGTTTTGAATGTGATTGGCCGAGCCAAAATAGACCGACATATCAATACGCAACACTTTCAGCTGTGGGCATTCCTGCAATTGATTAGCGCGCGAGTCACGTACCAGCGTGCGCTTGCCGGTGTCTGGGTCGCGATCGGGTGCCATACTCACCACATCTGGAATAGAAGTACGGGCAAGGAAGATCAGGAGTGAGAGTAAAACACCTAGGTAAATCGCGAATTCCAATTCCAGAAACAGCGTGGCAAAGAACGTCGTCAGTAAAATACTGGTTTCTGAGCGGCTAGTTTCAAAGATCTTGCGGATAGTGGCGATATTCACCAAATTATAAGCCACCACCAAGATGATGCCGCCCATCGCAGCGGTGGGTAAATAGCCAGTTAACGGTGCAACTAGCAGGATAATCATCGCCAGGAAAACGGCTGCAAAAATCGCAGAAAGCGGTGTTTTAGCCCCTGCTGCGTAGTTAAGCCCTGAGCGTGTGAAAGAGCCGGAACCTGCATAACTGGAGAAGAAACTACCGACGACATTCGATAAGCCTTGCCCAAAAAACTCTTGGTTTCCATCAATACGTTGATGCGATTTTGAGGCAATCGCGCGGCTGATCGATACCGCTTCAATAAGGCCCAACAATGCCACAGCAAAGGCTTGTGGAGCCAATGTTTTAAGATTACTGAGTGATAAATCAGGAGATGATAGCGGCGGTAATTGCGCCGGAATTTCAGCGACAAAGTTAATGCCCACACTCTCGCCGCCAATCGCAATGGCCGCCAGCGAACCGATCACCAATGCAATCAACATATTCGGCAGCCTGGGCACAAAGTACTTTAGCAATACCGCCACTACCAGCGTTAGCATACTCACCGCAAAAATATAGGGATTGCTCTCTGGCAGCTTGTGAATGATCTCAAACCAGGTATAAACAAAGGACTCGCCACGCGCCAAATCCAGCCCCAGCACGTATTTCATCTGGCTACTGGCAATCAAAATCGCCGCACCTGCCGTAAAGCCAACCACGACCGTGTGCGAGACAAAGTTAACTAACACCCCCATCCGCGCCAGTGCAAACGCCAGCTGATATACCCCCGCCAAGAAGGTGATGGTTAGCGCATTTTGAATGTATAACGGCGAGCCAGGCTCAACCCCATTGGCACTCAAGGTGGAGAAAATAACGATCGAGATGGCGGTGGTCGGCCCTGAAATCAGGTGCAAGGATGAGCCAAACAGTGCCGCAATAATCGGCGTTACCATCGCCGTATACAGACCATACTCAGGCGGTAAGCCTGCGATGGTTGCAAACGCGACCCCCTGCGGGAGTACGATAACGGCACCAGTAATGCCGGCCATGATGTCTGCTTTTAAGGTATTGCGATTGATAATCGGCAACCATAAAGCGAACGGAAAAAGGAAGTGCAACAAGGCGTTCATGATTATTGTAATTGCTTGGCGGTAAAGCTGGATTAGTCTACGCCAATTAATTAAATATAGAAGTGCCAAAAACAGATAAAGCATGGTCCACGGTTGAGAATTTTTTGATTAAATATTATTTATCTAATTTTTTCCGATTTTTGATTTGTCGCAATTTTCGCATTTGGAGCACGCGGTATCATCCAGCTTTAATCTAATTGAGTAATCACTATGAACACCCCGTCGGAAGCGCAATCCTCGCTTAAGAACATGCCGATTTCATTCTTCTCGGTGGTGATGGGACTAGCCGGGACAACGATTGCATGGGAGAAGGCGCAGCAAGTGTCTGGCGTCCACCTCGGTTATCTATCAGAAATATTGCTAGGTATTGCCGGCTTAGTATTTATTATTTTAATTGTGATGTATTCACAGAAATTCATTAAGTATAAAACGGCAGTAATGGCAGAATTGCAGCATCCGGTTAAATTAAGCTTTTTCCCGACGATATCAATAAGTCTGTTACTACTATCAATTGCGCTTATCCCCATTAATATTGGTATTTCCCAAGTATTGTGGATGGCGGGCTCTTTGTTACATTTGATTATGGTGCTCTATGTGATTAGCACTTGGATGCACCAAAGCCAGTTTCAGATCCAGCACATGAGCCCCGCGTGGTTTATTCCGGCTGTGGGCAATGTGATCGTACCGATTACGGGCATGTCGCTAGGCTATGTGGAGATCTCGTGGTTCTTCTTCAGTATCGGCATGCTGTTCTGGGTGATCTTACTCACCATCGTGTTTTACCGGATTTTGTTTCATGACCCGATCCCAGCCCGCTTGCTGCCGACCTTATTTATTTTGATCGCACCGCCAGCGGTTGGCTTTGTGGCGTACCTGAAACTCACTGGCGGTTTGGATTCATTCGCCAGAATTCTGTATTACGGCGGCTTATTTCTGACCTTGTTGCTACTGACTCAGTTACGCCATTTTATCAAACTGCCCTTCTCGCTGGCGTGGTGGGCATACTCCTTCCCAATTTCAGCGATTACGATTGCCAGTTTTGCCATGTATGAGCAAACAGAGAAAGTCATGTTTGTGTGGATAGCCGGTGGCTTGCTGATTTTGTTAAGTAGTTTGGTCGGCTTGCTCTCCCTGCGCACTTTGTTAGCCATTTCACATCATGAGATCTGCACCGAAGAGCACTGACTATTGACTCATTTGGGAGTAACACCCACACTCAGGCACTAACTCATCACACAGTATTGTCTGCGCATGTCTAGTTCAAAAATCCTCTCTCCCCTGATGATTCAGGGCTGTACGTCAGATGCCGGAAAATCCTATTTGGTTGCCGGCTTCTGTCGTTTATACGCCAACCGTGGCATTCGCGTTGCACCATTTAAAGCGCAGAATATGAGTAATAATGCCGGTGTAACGCCAGGGGGGGGAGAAATTGGCCGTGCGCAGTTGTTACAGGCACAAGCCGCTCGCATTGCGCCCGATGTGCATATGAATCCGGTGCTGTTAAAACCAGAAGCCGATTCACGTTCGCAAGTGATTGTATTAGGCAAGTCTAATCCCGGGCTGCAAGCCATCCCTTGGCAATCACGAAAAATGCATCTATGGGAAACGGTTAAAGATAGCTTGGCGCTCATGCAAGACCGCTACGATCTGTTGATTATCGAAGGCGCAGGCAGTCCTGCCGAGATTAATCTGCGAGCAGGCGATATTGTAAATATGAGCGTCGCTCTGCAGGCACAAGCTAAAGTGCTGCTGGCTTCTGATATTGACCGTGGCGGCGCATTTGCCCACCTGTTAGGCACCTGGCATTGCTTAGCGGAGAATGAGCGCACTCAGCTGATTGGTTTTATCCTGAATAAATTCCGTGGCGACGCCAGCTTATTAGGCAATGCGATGGAATGGCTGGAAGAGAAAACGCAGATTCCCACGCTTGGTATTGTACCAATGCTCAACTTGCCGCTGCCGGATGAGGATGCCTACTCCCATAAAACGGTAGTTAGCCACAATACCAAACCTGAAATTGCGATCATTATTACGCCCTATATGTCGAATTTCGATGAGTTTGATGCACTAGTGAATGAGCCTGCGATACAAGTTAATTTTGTGCGCGAAGTGAGTGACTTGAATCAGGTAGCGGCGGTTATTCTGCCAGGCTCCAAACATGTTAGCCATGATTTAAACTTTCTAAAGCAACAGGGCTTTGCTGCAAAAATTCATCAGCTAGCGACTCAAGGTACACAGATTTTAGGGGTTTGTGGGGGTATGCAAATGCTTGGAAAAACCTTGCTTGATCCACACGGTTTGGAAGGTGGTTATACGAGTGAGGGGCTAGGCTTACTCGCCATAAGCACCACACTGGAAGCCATTAAAACCACCCAACAAACTCGTGCTACTTTGATTGAGTCTGGTGCGCAGGTTACTGGCTATGAAATCCATCATGGCAAAACCACTGCCGACGCGGGTACTAAGCCTTATTTACGTAATCAGCAAGGTGATGTCATTGGCTATGTGCAAGGCAATATTGCCGGCATGTATGCGCATGGGCTGTTTGATAATGGCGTGTACCGCCAAGCCTTTTTATCTCGCTTAGGCGTAGAGGCCGAAAGTGGTGAATGGAGTGATCAGGTCGATGCAGCGCTGGATACACTGGCGCTGCATTTAGAAACGCATTGCGATATGAATGCAATTGATCGGGCGATTGGGCTGATTGACTAACATCAGCCCCTCAATGTTGCAGCGGCTTGTCTTTATAACTTCCGGTTATAACCACTTAAGCTGATTTTAGGGCTTCCAGTTATAGCCACTTCGGCTTATCCGGAGCAATATGATACGTATTCAAACGTACCCGCCAGCCAGGCAACCAACGCTGTTCATTTTTCTCAGGTGCTGCATTTTCGATACGTCGGCTTAAGACAAAATCAGCAGCTCGGGAAAACGCCTGCAATGCCTGCGGCCCCGCCGGAGTCGCCTGCATATTTTCTAATACTTGCAGCAAGCCCCAGCCTTGGCCATTGTAACGCTCGGTCATTACCGTGCCTTCGCCCTTGAAATTCACATAGTCCACCAGAGGATACAGCCCACCAGAACTGGCCTTCATGGTATTAAAGCGATTGGTAATTAAAGCGCGGCTTTCAGGGTTGACTGCGCTGAGCATTGTCGGCAACGCCTTATCCAATCGTTCAAATAAGAAGGTCGTCTGTAAGTCGGTGGTATCCAGCAATAGCTGTTGTAATTCCCGGAATCTTCGACTGCCTCTGTCCTGCTCCATCTGCTCTCTGCTATTCCACAATGAGCCGATTTGAATCTGACGAGACAACCAAAGAGGCACTGACGCACCATTAGCCTGAAGATAGCGAACAAGATCGGGAAATGCTTCTTTAAACCCCTGCTTTTGTGCTGCCGGATACCAAATAAAGTGACCAATACCCAACGATGGAAAGGCCTCGTTAGGACTCCAGAAGATTAAGTTTTCAAGCTTGCCACCCGTTTCGTTTTTATAGATTTTCTGGCCAATGCACTTGAGTTCTGTTGTGCAAGCAGGCTCACGATCTTTATATCCCCGATTGATTGTTGTGCAACCACCGATGATCATAAGCCCCAACAGCACAAATACCGCTGAGCTACGAATAGGCTTGGTGAGCGACCATTTTGTCAGCTCGGCTAACAGGCTTGAGTTTTGGAACATAGATTGATTTCCCCTAGTATTTACGCATTTTTATTAATTATTTTTGTTTAGGCTTTTGTACAATATAAGAGCGAGTCAGCAAGTCCTGCAAGATCTCCGAGCGCCACCATGCCAGAATCAGATTGATAAACACCACTAGCTTAAAGATCACCACGCAAAAAGCTGTCACAATACTGCGCGATAAAGCATGGATAAAACTAATCCTATCACCCCGTCGGTCGATCACCATGAGCCCCATCACTCGCTTGCCAACGGTCGCTTGTGCAGTTGAAGACTCCTGCAGCGGAATTGCCAACAAAACATAAACCGCAAACCACCACACTAGCATCTCTCCAACCATATCCTTCATCCCCAGCAGCTCAGCCAAAGGATTAATAAATAACAGCGGAAGAAACATGATGACCATATCAATCGCAAATGCCGCCCCGCGACGATAGTAAAACAACTCACGTTTGATTTTACTACGCTTATTAACCCGCTCAGCCTCTTCCAAATACGGAAAAATCGCGTTTAACTGGCTGCGGCTGTAATGATACTCATACTCCTGCCACTTTTTATCCCAGCCAAATAACTCATTCAGATAATTTAAAACCGGTCGCTTAATGTATAAATGCTTCTTTTGTAAGGAGACATCATTGGCCTCTGCAATTGCCTCAAAGGCTTTATCGGAGATCGCTTTGCGAAACTCCAGATCGCGGAATGACGATAGTTCCTCAATAAACTTCCAGTTTTGAAGCTCCGCACTTTGCTTAGGTGATGCAATGATCTCTTCAAGCTTCTCGCAGAACACCGCCCAGTCTTCTGACAAGTGATGCTCCTGGTTTCGAATATCTTCGAGTAATTGCAACTCTTCCGGACTAAAGTCATTGGCGCTGGGAGCAGGATTTGGGAAGTGTTTTAGCGCGTCTTCAGAGTCATCCGACATAACCGATTCAAGCATCGCCGCAAGCTGAGCGCGTTCATTAATTAACTCAGAATCAGAATCAGAATCAGAATCAGAATCAGAATCAGAATCAGAATCAGAATCAGAATCAGAATCAGAATCAGGCAAAGTTTTCGGCTGGGTTGCTGTATCCGCAAGCTCTGAGCGAGGCGCAATTTGAGATTCCGCCTGCCGCTCTGTTTGTGGATTTGGATGAGATGTATCAATGCTATCTTCCTTCAGCGGTTCAATATCTTCCTGAAGAGGCTCAATATCTCGCTCATAGGCTTCACGCAGTTGAGCTTGTGGCGAGATCATCCAATCGTTCTCAGCATCATCACGATACTCAGCAGGCACCCAAATCAATGCCGTTTTATAAGCCTGATGCAGTCGTTGAAACGCCTCAGCATCATCATCGGGGCGAGTTGTTTTTAACTGCTTCGCATAAGCGATTTTAATGGTCTTCTTATCTGAGTTCGGCTCAATACCGAGTATTTTCCAGCAATCCATCAGAACAATCGGTCTTGTTCAAGATCATCCAAGAACACACAAAACTCATCCTGCGCATTGCTAATGTCACGTGCATTTTGCTTTTCCAGCACGCCTTCAAACCATTTCAAGCTACTCTGAATCATCTGCCGCTGTTCCGATAAGCGGCTTTCAAATAAACGCTCAGCACGCGCAATTAGCAGTTGATTGGTCTCTTCTTCACGGGGATGAAATTTTAGTTTAGAGAGTTTCTCACGCGAGGCGGCCAGCTCTTTTTCAGAAAGCTCACCCGGCGCATTTTGAATCATTTTGTAATAGGTTTCGCCCGTGCTTAATACCTTAATATCCACTTCCAGCAAGCCATTCATATCATAGCTAAAGCGTACTTCAGCGCCTTCATGGCCCTTCTTACTTTTGGGGACTTTTACGGTAATGGAGCCCAGTGAGATATTGTTTTTTACCAATCGGCTTTCACCTTGGTAAATGGTAAATTCCAGCTCTTGTTGCTTGTCATAAACGGTAAAATAGCTCGCGACCCGACTGGCTGGCACGACGGAGTTACGCTCCAAAATCGGGCTAAATAAATCGCCCTGAAGTCCGGCAGTATCCGCTTCATTTAATACGCCAGTGCCCAAGGTATACGGGCAAACATCGGTCAGCACCACATCATCCAATGCTTTATCCCTGGCTTTTAAACCGGCCTGAATGGCAGCGCCCATGGCCACGACTAAGTCAGGGTCAATATTCGCCATTGGCAAGCGTCTAAACATTTTCGCCACTGCTGAGCGCAGGCTTTGCATACGCGTTGCGCCACCAACCAGAATCACATCATCTAAATCTGACGGGCGTAAATTCGCATCACGCAAAGTCGTTTCAATCGGCTGCTGAATTCGGTGCAACAAGTGCTCGCTAAGCTTGGTAAATTGCTCACGACTCACCGTGACCTTATCCGTTTGCGAGTGCAGAATAGGCTCAATGGTGACGGATTCCACGGTATTAAACTGGCGTTTTACCTGTTCCAGTTTGCTGCGAATTTTCTGCAATTCACTATGGCTTAATTGCTTGCGATTAAGGCTGGCAGCCTCTAGGTAATGGTTAACCAGCACTTCCAGAAAGTCCTCTCCACCCAAGAAATTATCACCGGAGGATGCATGTACTTCCAGCACACCGGAGAAATATTCCATAATCGAGACATCAAAAGTACCGCCACCCAGATCCAACACCATAAACTGTGCGTGCTCTGGCTTTTCATGCAAGCCATAGGCAATCGCTGCCGCTGTCGGCTCATTTACCAATCGCTCTACGGTCAAGCCTGCCATTTCACCGGCTTGCTTGGTGGCTTTGCGCTGCGTATCGTTAAAATACGCCGGCACGCTAATCACCGCCTGAGTTACCGTTTCGCCTAGAAATTTTTCAGCGTCTTCCTTAAGTCTCGATAAAATAAACGCAGATAGCTCGACCGCCGTGTAATCCTTACCACGCAGGGTGAGCGATTTGTGGGTGCCCATATATCGCTTAAACACGCTGGCAGTGGCTTGCGGCTCGGTAATCGAGCGCTCTTGTGCCACCTTGCCTACATGCACCTGATTGTCAGGGTCGATATACACGACTGAAGGGGTTAAAAAATCCCCAAGTGCATTGGGGATTAGTTCTGCTTTTTCGTTTCGCCAGACACCGCAGGCACTGTTTGTGGTACCCAGGTCAATACCTAATATTGTCATTTATTAACCACTTGATTGGGATAAGTCTCTACACCATCAGTATAGCAAAGCCTACGAAAAGCACCGGATCTTCTAATAGTTTGTCAGATAATTAACGACGAACTGCACTTAAGATCAGGAATTTTTTATTAGAGGTCACCGTTCGGCAGTTACCAAAAATGCGCTTAAGCTTGTCGACATAGTCCAAATGACGATTCGCCACAATCCAAAGCTGGCCGCCTTTAACCAAACAATTGCGGCTATCCTGAAACATCTCCAATGCGATCTGATCGCCAATTACATGCTGCTGATGAAACGGTGGATTACACACAATTAAATCCGCCGATTTTTCAGCCGTGGTTTTCAAACCATCTGCGACTTCAAAGCTCGCGTCATTCAAATTTTCAGGGAAGGCTTTCAGATAATTCGTTTCGGCTGAGGCAATCGCCATATACGATTCATCTAAGAAGCGCAGCTGTGCATTCGGCTGTTGCTGTTGTAGCTTGAGCCCTAATACGCCATTACCGCAGGCCAGATCGATAATCTGCTGCGCGGCAGGAATGGATGAAAGCTGAGACAAAAAGAAGCGCGCGCCCAAATCCAAATGCTCACGAGAGAACAAGTTAGCATGATTGATCAGCGGCATCGCGATTTCAGGATCGGTATAAGTCGAAGGATACGGCGATTTAGGTGCCTTTAGTGCCGGATCAAGCTGGCAAAAAATCAAACGCGCCTTTTTCTGAGCCAATGAAGTGGTCAGTGGGCCGATAAACTTTTCAAAACTTTGGAAGGCAGAACGCTGCAAATGCTTGACCATACCCGCACCAATAATCACGGTCTCCGCCGTAATGTGTGCGCGTAAATGCGCCAGCTGATCATCCAATAACGCCGTGGTTTTCGGAATCTTAATCAGCACAATATCAAAGGTGCCTTCAGGCTCTTCCGTCGAGCGTAAGACTTGCAAAGGATGCTCTGCTTCATTCTGGCGCAGATTTTCCTCAGCCGCCAAATGGCTCAGGCTGGAGTCCGACCAGCTCACCGGTTGGTATTCGCGCAGTGATACGCTTAAAGCACCAAACGCGTCATTCACCAATAAAATGCGAGGGGATTTGCCTTCAAACAACTCCGTTTTTTCAGACAAATGTTGCAGCAGATATTCATCTGCGGCGTCCCAGGCTCTTAAGGTTTCTTGCTTACGAATAGGCCAGCGTATGAGTTGCGCATCACCAAATGGCGACTGTAGAATTTCCATCTAAGCTTGTAGCTCCGGTAGGTCTTTAAATAAATCGAGCGCTTCTGGATTAGCCAGCGCAGTTTTGTTTTTCACTTCGCGGCCATGCACAACATCGCGCACCGCCAGTTCCACGATTTTACCACTTGCGGTCCGCGGTAATTCGGCAACTTGAATAATTTTAGCCGGCACATGGCGAGGGCTTGCACCGGTGCGGATGGCTGTTTTCAGGGTTTTCACAAAGTCATCGTTCAAAGTGCCATCGTTAGTCAGCACCACAAACAAAATCACCCGCACATCGCCATCAAACTGCTGGCCAATCGCCATTGCCTCTTTAACTTCAGGGAAGACCTCTACCTGACGGTAAATCTCAGCAGTACCGATGCGCACGCCACCAGGGTTCAATGTCGCATCTGAACGGCCATGAATAATCACGCCGCCAGTTTCAGTAATCTCAGCTAAATCGCCATGCGCCCAAAAGCCCGGGAATTTATCAAAATACGCCGCTTGATAGCGGGAGTTGTCGTCATCATTCCAAAAGCCAACGGGCATACAAGGGAATGCTACGGAGCACACTAACTCGCCTTTATTATCAGCGGCTGGCTTGCCATCGTCATCCCATACCTTAACCGCCATACCCAAACCGCGACACTGAATCTCACCGCGATATACCGGCCCTGTTGGATTGCCCAATACAAAGCACGATACGATATCCGTACCACCTGCAATTGAAGCCAGGCACACATCGGATTTGATATGGTCATACACATAATCAAAGCTATCCGGCATCAGTGGCGAGCCGGTAGAGGCAATGGTACGAACCGTACTTAAATCATGCGTATCTTTAGGGCTAAGGCCAGACTTTTTCAGCTCATCAATATACTTAGCCGAAGTACCAAAGAATGTCGCCTTTTCAGCTTGCAGATAGTCCAGCACGGCTGTTTTTTCAGGAGCAAACGGCGAGCCATCATACAGCAATACCGTGGCTTCAGCCGCCAGCGCGGAAACTAACCAATTCCACATCATCCACGTACAGGTCGTAAAGTAGAATACGCGATCGCCGGGTTTGGCATCGCTATGTAATTTGTGCTCTTTTAAGTGCTGTAACAAGGTGCCACCCGCGCCATGCACAATGCACTTTGGCTTGCCGGTGGTACCACTTGAAAACAGAATATATAGCGGGTGATTAAATGGCAGCTGCGCAAAACTAAGCGGCTTAGCAGGATACTTTTCTAAGACCTCTGACCAGCTAATACCCATCGCAGGCAAGGCTTCCAACTTGACATAAGGCACATAAATGACCTGCTTAACCGATGGCATGGCAGCGGCTAACTCTGCCGCTTTCTCGCGTACATCAATCACTTTGCCGTTGTAATAATAGCCATCACAAACGATTAATACGGTTGGCTCAATCTGGCCAAAACGATCCAGCAATCCTTGTGCGCCAAACTCCGGTGAGCAAGAAGCCCACACGCCACCGATCGAGCTAGTCGCTAACATGCCGACAATCGCTTCCGGCATATTTGGAATCATCGCCGCAACACGGTCGCCCTCACCTACACCACTGGCTTGTAAACACTGCACCAGTGAAGAAGTCTGCGCATGCAAATCCGCCCAGCTTAGGCGATATTCCAGCTTATCTTCGCCACGAAACACCACCGCTTCGCTGTCATCATTCCGACGCAACAAGTTTTCTGCAAAGTTCAGGCGGGCTTGTGGGAAAAATTGTGCCTCGATCATTGGCGTTGCATGTTCCAGCGTAATCTCACCACGCTCGCTAGCAATCACCCCACAGAAATCCCAGATCGCATTCCAAAAATCAGCCGTTTGCGTCACCGACCACCGATGCAGCGCCGCGTAATCTTCCAGCGTCAAACCGTACTGCTGATTCACCCACTCGATGAAATGCTGCATATTGGTATTGGCAATAGTCTCGGGAGAAGGCGTCCAGAGGAGGGAGTTGTTCGCTGATGACATAATGGAAGACCCTGATTTCTGTGGTTCGAAGCCCGCCATTGTATAACGCTTTTAGCTGTAACTCACCGCGCCACTCTAAATATTTTCGATGTCTGCGTGATTCCTTTGGCTAAGGCGATTAGCGCTCGCGTACCCCGGGAATTGTCACGTGTGGCGCATCATGTAGCAGCTTGCGGTAATGCGCATTCACTTGCGTGAGGTCAATTTTATTGAGGAAGCTGGAGTACGTGAGATAGGCCAGTAAAAAGCGCAAATCAGAGGCCCAAGGCGGTAAATAATGCGCAGGTTGGCATAGGCCCAAACTCGCCAATTCGCAGAGCACCGGAATGTCTTCAATGTCCAGCTTGCCACAAAACAACATCCGCAATACATCGGTGCGCTTGCTGGCCACAATTGAGCGCAAGAAATTATGCACCCGCAGCAAACCATCTAAATACACAATATCTTTGGTAAACGGTGCCCCGCCAGTGAGTGTGCCACCCCGAAATACGCGACGGGTATTTTCAAAGGCTTGGCCTTCGTTACCAATGCGTTGCAGGAAGTAATCATACACTTGCAGAAAGTCAGCACCCTCCACGGCCATTTGAATAGCGATAACCCGATCAGCCAAGCGGTGCATGCGGTCAATATCCATAGAGCCGGTAATAAACTCGGCAAATACTGCCAATCCTTCCTGCGTTTTGGTGGTACCGGGGTGACTGGCACCGAGGATTCGTAAATGCTTTTGTTCACGCCCGTTCAGCGCTGTTGCCACATGAATATAGGCTTCATGATGAATTAATTGTTGAATATCGTTACTGCTAAAGCGCGCACCGCGACGAATTCGGATGCGGCTGGCACCGGCTAAGGCATTCGCCGAAAGGTTATCAACGACCATCACTTCGGGTGCATCGGCGCCAAACATTTGGCGAGAGGCGCGGCGCATTCGATCAGCCACGGTATCTGCACTAATATCGGCCGCTTCAGCCACGCCTAAATCAATGGAGTTAAAACTACCAAATAAGTCCGTTAGCTGGGTCGCCAAGCCAAAGGAGGTATTGTTTTCATCAATCAGTGTGCTGGTGGGTGAGCCGTACAGATCTTGGGAGTATTTAAAGAAATCAGGTGTGCCGCAGTGTTGCAGCAGTTTGGCGGTGGTTTCCAGATCCTGAGCGATATCCAGTAGCCAGTTATCAATGCGCGTGCCGCGTTTGAGCTGGGAGCGCACCGTTTCTAATATCGCTAAGGTTTGGCTGGGATCATGTTTGGGGTAACTAACGACCGGAAGCTCTTTAGCTTTATTCGCAAAAAAGCGATCCTTAATCGAATGATCCCAGCCAATATGCGTTAGCAATCGAAGGGGTTTGGATGCCTGATATAACAGATTGGATAAATTACTGATGCGTTGCTGTTCTTGTTCCAGACTCATAAACCCACCTATTTTATTATATTGGTGTCAGCGGCCTCCACCCAGATAAGCCGAGCACTCCCCATCATTAGGAATCGCCTGATGATAGCGGGCTTGCAGGGTTATTTTTTGGTTACGGACAATACCGGACAATTGGCATTGTACCGCATTTTCAGCACTTGCCGAATAGGTCTTAGCACAACGTCCTACCACCGGTGTCGACTCGATAATGCGGGCATTTAGCAAGCGTGCGCCATTCGGCAGCATAATCACCGCCGTGGCATTTTCACTATTGCTGGTCCAACGACCGGTGAGTGTAATACGGCAGGAGTTGGTGCCATTGACTCGCATGTTACGGCCAGCGATCACCTCAGTGTTCACGGGGATAAAGTAGCGGTCTTTAACATCATTCGGATTTAAGCGGGTATTGACCAAGTCGGCGCTAGCGCTGTTAATTCCAACGGCTGCGAGTAAGGTCATCAGCATTACTGTTTTCATAGTGTCGTCCTTGTCACTGTTGCAAACAAAATTGTGGTCCTAAAATCGGTCGCAGCGTTTCTTCCTTAAAACACTGACCAATTGGTCATTATTGACTCAAAGCCAATTACAACTAAAAATTAGACTTCAAGTTAACCGCAAAGTTTACAAATCGCTATTTGATGTTTTCTATGAACGGTGAATAAATTTCTTATCAGAGCACTGTGGCTCAGGCGTATAAGTCAGCATCTTCATCATCGGCAGTGCCAGTTTTGGCCTCTGCATCCGCATCCTCTTCAGTGCCGGCTTCCGGTGTAATTTTCGCTTTGGTCATTGCGGGCAAGTCCGGATAAATCTCATCCAGATTCTTGATCGCCGCCAAATCCGGCAACTCATCCAATGAGCTAAGATTAAAGTAATTCAGCAATTCCGGCGTGGTTCCAAACATCTCAGGACGCCCTGGCACTTCTTTATGGCCAATCACTTTAATCCAATCGCGCTCTTGCAAGGTGCGAATGATATTAGAACTCACCGCCACCCCACGGACTTCTTCAATCTCGGCACGAGTGATCGGCTGGCGATACATAATCAGCGCTAAAATTTCCAGCAAAGCGCGGGAATAACGCGGTGGGCGCTCATCCCAGTGGCGGGAGACCCATTCTTTATATTCTTCGCGAGTTTGGAAGCGATAGCCGCCAGCCACTTGCCGCAGCTCAAAGCCTCGCTCATAACAACGCCCCGCCAGCTCCGACAAGGCATCGCGCAAACGGCCTTTGTTGATCTCCTGCTCCGGCGGGAAATATTGCATCAGGCGCTCAACCGATAAGGGCTTTTCAGCACTAATCAGAATCGCTTCAAGTATGCAGAGTAGTTTCTTCTGTTCCATTTTCACTCTCTTCCGATGCGCCAACCGGTTTCACAAAGATTGGCCCGAACGGGTCGGTTTGGGTTAAATCAATCACCCGGCTTTTGAGCAATTCCAGCACCGCCAAAAAGGTTACTACCACACCTAATCGCCCCTGACCGTCTAACAACAAGGTTTCAAAGGAGACAAAGCGCCCCGCTTTTAAGGCACTCAAGACCTGCGTCATTCTGGCGCGAACGGAAATCGTTTCCCGACGAATCTGGTGATGCGTTTTAAGATCAACCCGCTGCAGCACTTCATTAAACACATTCAGCAGTTCCTGCAGGCTAATTTCCGGGTGCGTCACAGTTTTATCTGCGCGTATCGGCGTCACTTGGCTAACTTGCAAATCGCGTTCGCAGCGTGGCAAGTTATCGACATCTTCCGCCGCTTGCTTAAAGCGCTCATATTCCTGCAAACGCCTGACCAAATCAGCACGCGGGTCATCCGCATCTTCTTCAGCACTGGCGCGTTGCGGTAATAGCATGCGTGATTTGATCTCAGCCAGCAGCGCTGCCATCACCAAATATTCTGCCGCCAAATCGAGGTTATGGTGGTGCATCACCTCAACATACGCCATGTATTGCTTGGTAATTTCAGCAATTGGAATATCGAGAATATTGAGATTTTGACGTCGAATCAGGTAGAGGAGTAAATCCAGCGGGCCTTCGAAGCTCTCCAGAATAACTTCCAACGCATCCGGAGGAATGTATAAATCCTCCGGAAATGCGGTGACTTTTTCACCTTGCACAATGGCAAGGGGCAGCTCCTGCTGAACCGGCAATGCACCGGTTAACTCTGCGGCTTCAGGCATTAAAATTCACGCAATGATTAGCGTGAAAAACGCATGGCTTCAACCACATCGTCCAAGGTTTCGCGCGCCACATTGCGTGCCGCCTCGCTACCATCGGTAATAATATCGCGAACCAACTGACGATCTTTTTCAAACTCCAGTCCACGCGCACGCATTGGAGCTAACTCCGCTAATACGCCATCGATTACTGGTTGTTTGCAATCTAAGCAACCAATACCCGCTGATTTACAGCCTTCGATAACCCACTCTTTGGTCGAGTCATTAGAATACACTTCGTGTAACTGCCATACCGGACATTTCGCCGGATCACCAGGATCAGTTCTGCGAACACGGGCCGGATCAGTTGGCATTTTGCGCAGCTTCTGAACCACATCATCGGGCTCTTCACGCAGCGCAATGGTGTTACCGTAGGACTTAGACATTTTCTGGCCGTCTAATCCTGGCATTTTAGAGGCTGGCGTCAAACGTGCCTGAGGCTCTGGCAGAATGATCTTGCTAATGCCTTCCAAGTAACCAAACAAACGCTCTTTATCGCCCAGTGAAATATTTTGCTGAGAGTTAAGCAGCGCCTGCGCCACGGTCAAGGCTTCAGAGTCGCCCTGCTCTTGGTAAGCTTTGCGGTAGTTGCGATACGCCTTGGCATTCTTCTTACCCATTTTGGCCACGGCTTCTTCAGCACGCTTTTCAAAATCAGGCTCACGGCCATATAAATAGTTAAAACGACGCGCCACTTCACGCGTTAATTCGATGTGCGAAATCTGATCTTCACCAACCGGTACGAAATCCGCTTTGTACATCAGAATGTCAGCGGACTGGAGTAATGGATAGCCCAAAAATCCGTAAGTCGCCAAATCCTTCTCACGCAATTTTTCCTGCTGATCTTTGTATGTTGGCACCCGCTCAAGCCAGCCTAGCGGAGTAATCATCGACAGCAGCAAGTGCAATTCTGCATGCTCCGGTACCATTGATTGCAAGAAGATAGTCGCTGAACTGGGGCTAATACCCGCTGCCAACCAGTCAATCACCATTTCTTCTACATGGTCTGGCGTCCGACTTGGGTCTTCGTAATGGGTCGTCAGCGCGTGCCAGTCAGCCACAAAAAAGAAACACTCATAGTTCAGCTGCATTTCTACCCAGTTCTTAATAACACCGTGGTAATGCCCAAGGTGTAAACGACCGGTAGGACGCATGCCGGAAACGACACGTTCATTTTGCGTAGAATTGGTACTCAAGGAATTGCTCTCTTAGTTTTTTAAATAGTTCGGTATCGTAAAATATGGCTTAGTGACGGACTAACCAGTCGACGTCACCCTTACCTTCACGCAGCAACACAGGCTCATCATCGGTGAGATCTATCACCGTGGTTGGCTGGTGGCCGCTGTAACCGCCATCGATAATTAAATCGACATGATGTTCTAATTGTAACCGAATTTGATACGGATCGGTCATTGGAAAGTCTTCATCTGGCATAATCAGGGTACTAGACATCAATGGCTCGCCAAGTTCCGCTAATAACGCCTGTGCGATGAGATTATCGGGGATTCGCAAGCCAATAGTACGCCGGCGCGGATTTTGCAAGCGGCGCGGCACCTCGCCCGTGGCGGGTAAAATAAAGGTATATGCCCCAGGTGTTTGGGCTTTGAGTAATCTGTAGTTAATATTATCTACTCTAGAATACTGCGAAATATCGGATAAATCACGGCACATCAGGGTAAAGTTGTGGTCTTTATCGAGCTGGCGGATACGGCGAATACGCTCTGCTCCACGCTTGTTACCCAATAAACAGCCTATGGCGTAGCTCGAATCCGTTGGATAGACGATTACACCACCCTTGTGTACTATTTCGACGGCTTTCGCGATTAAGCGATGCTGTGGATTGTCCGGATGAATAAGAAAATACTCGCTCATTAAACTGCCAAGTGCGTGAAAATCAGTTATTCTACACTAGGAATTTTTATGATTGTATGATTAATGTGGAGATCATTTATGCTATACGCGGTAATTTCTCAGGATGTAGCTGACAGCACCTCAAAAAGAGCTCAGGCGCGCCCAGCTCATCTTGACCGTTTACAGGCATTAAAAGACGCTGGCCGCTTAGTATTAGCAGGCCCACACCCAGCCATCGATAGCCAAGACCCTGGCGCTGCAGGCTTCACAGGCAGTTTGATCGTTGCGGAATTTGACTCGCTGGAAGCGGCACAAGCATGGGCTGATGCAGACCCTTATGTGCCAGCTGGCGTTTACGAAAGCGTTACCGTTAAACCATTCAAAAAAGTATTACCCTAATAAAATCAGGACCATGAAAAACATGACCATTAATAAAAAAATACTCGTTGCGGGCATTAGTCTTGGATTAGCTTTATCAATCTCTCAGGCTGCATTTGCAGATTCTCACGCGGAAGCAAAACCAGACGCTAAAGACGCGGTGGTTGCAGTCGTTAATGGCAAGAACATTACTCAGGATTTGCTGTCGAACTACTTAGGTGTGGTTCAGCGTTCCGAGAATCCGGCTAAAAATGATCCTCGCGCTGCGCTGGATGATTTGATTGCGACTGAGTTGGCCCTGCAAGAAGCAGGCAAAACCGATATTTTATCGCGCGATGATGTAAAGCAGCGCATTGAAGATTTCACTCGCAATATCTTGCTAACCACTTGGACTAAAGAAAAAGTTGAAGGTTTTGATATTCCGGATGCTGAAATCCAGACGCTTTATGATGAGCGCGTCAAGAAAGATGCCGATGACGAGTTTAAAGCCCGTCACATTCTGCTGAAAACTGAAGACGATGCTAAAGCCGTGATTAAAGAGCTGGCCGACGGCGGCGATTTCGCTAAAGTTGCAGCCGCTAAATCCACTGGCCCTTCTGCCTCAAACGGCGGTGACTTGGGTTGGTTTAAATCCGCGTCGATGGTTAAGCCATTCTCCGATGCGGTTAAAGGCATGAAGAAAGGCGATGTTTCTGCTGAGCCAGTGAAGACTGACTTCGGCTGGCACGTCATTAAGCTGGAAGATATTCGTCCGGCTAAATTGCCACCAATGGATTCTCTGAAGCCACAGCTGAAGCGTATGCTCGCACAGCAGAAAATGATGGAATACATGGAAACAATGAAAGAGACCGCTGACATTAAAGTCATGCTGCCAGAAGTAAAAGCACCGGCAGCCGATGCAGCAGCGGACACTACTGAAGCTGGGAAAACGGAATAAGCCTATGAAATCTGCCTGGAAAGCGTTTCTTGTAGATCAGGGGGCCGAGTTTGAAAACGACCGCCTAGTCTCCTTTGGCAACCCGAATATGGAACGTCGCATTTCGCCGCAAGGTGCTGTGCTGTCGAACCTGTCAGATCGTGGTTTGCTGGAAGTCAGTGGGGCTGATGCAGTGAGTTTTCTGCAAAACCAACTGACTAATGACATCACTAAAATTGACCCGAAGACACATCAGCTCACTGCATGGTGCAATCCCAAAGGCCGTGTCATTGCGAATTTCCGGGCATTTATGCGTGGCGAAAGTATCTTTCTGATCTTGTCAAAAGATCTGATTGAAACCGTACTGCCTAAGCTTAGCCGCTACGTGATGATGTCGAAGGTCACCATTACTGATGCCACCGATATGCTGGTGCACTTTGGTTATGCCGGTGAGAATGCGGAGCAGGATTTAACCCGCATTCTGGATTACGTACCGACTGCGCCCAATGAAACACTGCAGCTGGGTAACCTGAGCATTTTAAGATTGCCGGGTGAAACCCCGCGCTTTGAAGTGTTTGGCGACATTAGCTCCTGTAGCGATCTGTGGTCGAAGTGTAATGTGCGTGCTGCGCCGGTGAGTAGCCAAGCGTGGGACTTCATGAACATTCGTGCCGGTCGCCCGGTGGTTACCGCAGAAAGCACTGAAGCTTGGATTCCGCAGATGCTGAATCTGACCTATGTTGATGGCGTCGACTTCAAAAAAGGCTGCTACCCCGGACAGGAAGTGGTTGCCCGCCTGAAGTATTTGGGCAAGAGCAAGCGCCGCATGTTCCACCTGCAAATCGAGACTGACAAGGTTCCGGCCTGCAATGCCAGTATTGTTACGGCAGATGGCACTGAAGCTGGTAAAGTACTCAATGCAGTACTGAATCCGGACGACGTAATTGAGTGTCTGGCAGTGTTGAAAATTGCTGATACTGAAAACCCGCTATTTCTGGACTCACCAGAAGGCCCGGCGGTTAGTCTGCTCGAACTGCCTTATAGTGTCGAAGACTAAACCGGACGTTTTGCTACTCCACGGTGTTTTAATGAACACCGTGGAGATGCTTTATCTGGAACGGCAACTAAGCCATCAAGGCTTTACCGTTCACAGTATGCATTACGCCTCTGTACGACGAAATATCGCTGAAAACACCCGCCTTCTGCATCAGAAAGTTGCTTCCCTGAATTTGCCAGAACTACACATTGTCGCGCACAGTTTGGGTGGCATTATGGCGATGCGTTTACTACAGCAATACCCTGACCTACCCAGTGGCCGCGTAGTCATGCTGGGTACGCCTTTAAATGGTAGCTATATCGCCAAGCGCCTGATGAACTGGCCGCTGGTCAATCGCTTACTGGAAAACAGTATGGCAGATGGCTTGGATGGGCAATCATTACCACCGAACTCACTTGGTCGTGACGTTGGCATGATCGCTGGCAGTAGCAATACAGGCTTAGGTTTGGTCATTGGTGGCTTACCGGGCAAAAGCGATGGCACGGTACTGCTAAGCGAAACTCAACACCCAATGCTTAAAGAGCACATCATTCTGGATGTGTCACATACCGGCATGATCTTTTCACAAAAAATCGCCCATCTAGTGGGCAACTTTTTGGATACCGGTAGCTTTTCAGAGCCTGGTCAATAAAGCCTGAACGCCCTACCCCGTATTGCGCAATAGAATGGCAGGCCGCACATTCATTCGCCGGTTTAAATACTGCGCACCAATCACCAACGTCGATACACTCACCAGTAATGCCGTAACCAAACCGACCCAAATCAGATCGAATGAGGGTAATTTCATTCGCCACTCCAGCAGCGGTATAGCAATGGCTGAGCCGAGTACGACCGCAAACAATGCAGTCACCAAAGCGATCAGTAGAAACTCCAGATACAGACTTTTACGGATCACGGATAAGCGCACGCCCAGCGCATGCAATACAGACGCATCGTAAACTTGGCGCACCCGGCTCGCCGCAATCACGCTGAATAACACCAACAGACTGGCGAGAAAGCTAATCACCGCAACCACCAACAAGCCACTAGTCGCTTGACCGAGTAACTCACGGGCACTAGCCAGAATGCGCGCTGTGCGTACTGTCACTACGTTTGGCGCGACCGCCGCAATGCGCTTTTGTGCCTGTAAAGCCAGATCATCATTCATCCAAGCTGCGCCAACATAGCGCCCGACGGAACCCTCTAGCACACCTTCAGCGACAATCCCCTCAAACCAAAAGCGAGTTTGTACGCCTTTTTGTCGGTGGATAGCGGCTATTTTGAATTCCAGCGTGTTACCCGCGACGGCATAGCTAATGCGATCACCTACACTCACGCCAATACGCCGAGCTTCCCGATCTTCGAGGGACATACTTGGGATTGATTGACCCTCATCATCTGCCCACCAACTGCCCTCGACCAATTCAATGCCATCCACATTGCCGCCACGATAACTGAGCTTGTGATCGTCATTTAGCGTGTCGCGTAAATCTTCAGCTCTTTCGGAGTCACCTGCGCCATCGGCGAGCAAGCTAGCGACTGTCTCGCCATTGACTGCCACGATACGGCCTTGCACCAAAGGAGCTAACTCTGCTCGTGCTTCAGTCGAGGTTTCTTGTATGGCTTTTTTGACGTCTTCAACCTGATTGGGGCTAATGTCATAGAGCACCAATGCAGGAGCTTCTTCTGGAATGGTCGCTTGAATAGTGCGCTGTAAAGAAACCACGACTAAGGTACAAACCACCAGCAAGGTCAGTGCTGATCCCAATGATAATAAGGAGCTGCGTAGTGGTGTGGCTGGGCGGTATAAATTCGCCAGTGCTAAACGAAACGCTAGCCCGGTACGTAATCCCTGCATACCCTCAATACGCTGCGCACCGCGTCGGATTAGGCGTAGGGTGATTTCCAACAACCCTAGCAATAGCGCTACAACCAAGATAAACCCAGCACCAAACAGCAGTGAAGGTACGCTGATTAAGATTAAGCTGATAATCCCGCCAGCACATACCGCTGTGGCTATCGCCCAGTTACGGGGGATATTAAGCGCACCACCAGCAGAATCCCGAAATAGACTAGCGGGTGACACCGATAAGGCAGAACCAATGGCAGGCAAAGCAAAACAAAATGCCGTCAGCAAGCCAAAGATAAAGGCACTTAAAAATGGTGCTGGCAAAGCCGCAAAAGTCGTACTGATTGGAATTTCAGCAGCCACGACAGTGCCGCCTAATAAGGCAAGCGACACCCCAATCAAGCAGCCTACAAGACTCGCGCCGCCGCCCATTATTCCAACCTGCAGCAAATAAACCGCTGCAATACGTCGGTTACGCAAACCCAGCGAACGCAAGGTGGCAATGGTTTTTAGCTTACTCTGCAAATAGGATTGGATACTGCTAAACACACCCAAGCCACCAATAAATAGCGTGCTAAAGCCTATCACCAATAAACCTGATGCAATCTGCCCTAGCCTTTCAGAAATGCGCTCACTGCGATCTTCAAAGGTCCGCACTTCCCAACCGCGATCGGGGAATTGCTGATAAAAGAGTGTTTTCCAAGTTGCCGCTGGCATTTCGGTGGCCACGCGGTAATCGTACTCAACCCGTGATCCGGGCTGGAGCAACTGCGCATCGCTGATTGCTTGCGGGGAAATCAGTACCGGAGAGCCACGCCAATCAGCCGTCAAATTACGATCTGGCTGTTTCATAATCAGCGCGCGCACGTCCATTTGCAGGCTACCGATCGATACCGAATCGCCGACATTTAAGTCGTAACGCACCGCCAGCGAATTGTCGATAGCTACACCCCAGCGCCCTTCCTGATTACTGATCAGTTCGGATAACAGCTTCTCGGGTTCGAGTTGCAGACTGCCATACAGCGGATACAAATCGTCAACACTTTGCAACTCGATCAGCACAAAATCATCTTGTGGCGTTCCGAGCATGGTACGCAGTTCGATAAGTTGCGAGACTTTGCCGTTTTGCCTCATCCAATCCAGCGCCTCATCGGGCAACGGCCTTGGCTGATTGGAGCTTACCTGTAAGTCTCCACCTAATAACTGGCGCGTATCCGACAATAAACCGTCACTGACCAAGCGGTACAAGCTGCCACTAGCCGAGACTAAAGTAACGCCCAGCACTAAACAGGCACAAAAAATCCACAGCGAACGACCGCTGGCTCGTAAGTCACGCCAAGCTAAACTAAGCAGGAAGCGCATTGGGGGCATCCTCCACTAATTTACCTTGCTGCAAACGAAACACCCGCTGGCACTGCGCCGCGATGTCTTCATCATGGGTCACCAAAATCATGGTCGAGCCACTTTCGCGGTTTAAGCCAAACAGTAATTCAATAATGCGCTCGCCGGTTTTGGCATCGAGGTTACCGGTTGGCTCATCGGCCAATAACAAGCGTGGCTGGTGGACTAAAGCACGCGCAAGGGCAACTCGTTGCTGCTCGCCTCCGGATAACTGCGTTGGATAATGCCCTGCTCGCTCGGCCAGCCCGACACGCTCCAGCATCGCCGTTGCGGTTTGGCGGGCATTGTCGCGTTCTGCTATTTCCAGCGGCAGCATGACATTCCCCAAAGCCGTCAAACTGGGGACCAGATGGAATGACTGAAAGACAATCCCCAGACTGTCGCGGCGAAGATCTGCCAATGCATCCGAATCCAGGCTGGCGAGGTCTTTATTATCCAATAGAATCGAGCCGCTAGTGGGCTGCTCCAAACCGGCAAGCAGCAATAACAGCGAGGTTTTACCAGAGCCGGATGGGCCTAAAATCGCCACGGTTTCGCCTTGCTGCAGCGTTAGATCAACGTCGATCAATACATCCAGCGCGGAGTCTTGCATGGTGTAAGAAAAGCTTAACTGCCGGAGGTCGACAACGGTGGCGGGCTGGGATGAGTCGGGAGATTGGTTGGCCGGATGCAGGGTCATAAGGTTTATGTCTCTGTGAGTTGGTCAAAAATTGGATTCTATCTATTGGCAAAGATGTTACATCAAAGTAAGCACATTAAGATAAAAAGCCTTAAACCACGAGGTAATCACCTTATCTTGATATTAAATATTGGCAACCTTCAACACGTTGAAATTTTTCATCCGCTAAACCAGGTGATTGCTCAGTTATAAAAAATCAACAACCCAGTTATGTAATGCATCTACCCTCTCACTTAGTCCGGATAAATTAGTACACCTCCGAACGGTAGAACGCTACCGCTTAACTACAAAACCAAGACATTTATAGTCGCGTACAAAAAAATGCAGACTCTGCAGTAAAAACAGGTACATTAAATTCAAAATGGCCTGTTTAATACTATAAAAAATGGTGACAGGATAAGAATATGAAATGTACTACGCTCTTGAGTCCGGTAATTTTACTCAGTGTTATTTTAGCTGGCTGTGCCGGTGATAGTAGCCCTTCTATTATTGCAGGGTCTGAACCTGATATGACAGAAGAACAAAATACCGATGCCGGAGATGATGGCAGCTCTGAGTCGGGTGATAGTGAAAGCACTGGATCTGGCACAGGCGACGACGGTAATACTGATGCTGGCAGTAACGGTAGTACTGGTGATGCAGGTGATGCAGGTGATGCAGGTGATGGTGACAGCACCGAAGTAACAGAGCCAGAAACCACGACCACAACGCGAACTTTCTCTCGTGTTTTTGGCGCTCATACCTTAACCGTTAATATTACCGCCACTGAGTACCACCAAAATGATCCGGACTTAACGAGCTACAGAATGTGGAATTACCGTAATCCGGCCACATTGGGCATAGGCACATCCGCTCAAAAAATCTATTTCTACGATCAATTCAGCGACCCTGATGAAACTGCTTATGGCCAAGCGAATGTAGAAGGCTTTACCAAAGATTCCGCGATAGAAAAAGTGACCTACAGCTACAGCAACCTTGCTCTCGTTAATTCCAATGAATTTTTGAAGATAAGCACTGAGTCAATCGATAATGGGGAAACGGAATTATCCGGAGTGATTCACGATAAAATTAACTCCCAGACGTTTTCAAATGACACGCCTCCAGTACTACTCTCTGAAGAAATACTGACCATCATTGAAGAGGTTAATTACGCTGATCCGTGCTCTGAGGATCGCAGCTCTTTGGGCGAGTTCTCCCGTTATGTATCAAATGGATACTGGCAGCCTGGTGATAAACTCACTGTCGCTTGGGATATACACTCCCCCGCCTATCAATGTGTTGACGGTGCGCCTGAATTTTTGGGTTACGCAAACCTCACCACAACGACGGTCACTGAACTGGTTGGCCCATTAAGCCAAGTTAGCCTCCAAGGCAAAAGCTTTAACTCAGTATTGAAATTCGCCACGTCTGAAACGACGGTTTCTGATGATACGGGCAACACCATTATAGAAAACACCGGAAGTGCTTATCACCAGTGGCATACAGGCTTGGTAGCAGAAGACAGTACAGACTGCTTGATTGGCGAGTCGGGTAAAAGATACTGCACAGATAGACGGACAGTTGCCTCGAATTTGCCGGCAATACCGGAACTCTGATGACCACTTTAATCGCCTTGGTAGGTCTTAGTCATCCCACTCAACCCTGTAGGGCTCTATGTTTAACCCTACATGGCTTAGCGCCCAGTAAACCGAGTCAGACTCATCAAGGCGGTATATGAACAGAATATACGTATCGGTTGGGTTTCTAACAAACCCTAAGCCCAGCCCTGCCTGATTCAACGCGTAAGTGTAGTCCTTAAAGACATCCTTATGGCTAACCGTGGCACTGTCAGGATAATTTATTACATTAGGCAGGCTAGCATTAATACCATTTAGGGATAAACGCTTCTGTATGTGGTGGTGTAAATCATCTACTCCAGCCTTCCAGTCCAAGCTAAAGAAATAGAAGCACTCGCCTTTCATATCCAGATTTAATAATTCAAGTAAGTAATGCGGCCCTTGATCAGAAGGTTTTACATCTTTAGATTTCACCTCTGAAATCGTGGAAAATAGAGCATCTACAGTTTCAACAGAGCAGCTATGAATTAATAACCCAGAAAGCTTAGTGTAGCCACTTTGCAACTCATCCAGCTTAAACTTCGTACTTCTGATCAGAATGGTATCATCGCCTTTTTTAGCGAGCTGAGTCACTTTAGCCAGATGACTCCCCTTCTTTAAAGTATTTTTACTTGCAGGAAGTAAGCCTTTAGCTTTGTAGAAGAAAAACGCAACTAAGGCCAATATAAGCAGACTGAAAATTATTATACTCATTTTTAATTTCCGATGGTTTATTTAGTCTGAGAAGAAATGCGCGAGCAAGTGAGCAGTTTTTATGATGTAGCTAATTAGTCATTGTAGCTCAGTCACAAAACACCCAGATACTAAGCCCCTCTTTTAAAGCCTTATCGCAAGTAATCAATAGCTCATTTAATTGACTGGCTAATTCTTTGTTCTCAGAGAGCAGTTCTTTAATTTGGCGTACTTCATCGATAAGGTCGGCTAATTCCTCAGCACTGTAGTTTGTGTCTTCGTAGTAATTTTCTAGCTTCTTGAATAAGGGAAATTTGTCATTAGCTAGAGCTAGGCGGTTGAAGATTAGTCTATGGGACTGTAAGTCAAATGAAGCATCTGAATGCTTATAGGATGCTTCTTCTTGATTATTTCCTATGTGAAAATCTAGCGCCATTATTCAGTCTCATTACGCAAAAATATCAACAACAATGAACCTAGCACTATATCATATGAGAATAAATGTGTTTGCAGAGGTGTAAAAATGGCTACAAACCTTGATATAGACATGAATCTATTGAATGAAGCGCTTCATGTTAGTGGTTTTAAAACAAAGAAAGATACCGTTAATCAAGCGCTTCTGGAGTTCATACAGCGCCATAAACAACGTGAAATTACTGCCCTTTTTGGCAAGCTGCCTCAGGATGATGGGTATGATTATAAGAAGGGGCGCAGATGAGTGGCATTCTGGTTGATACCTGTATTTGGTCTTTGGCCTTGCGGGGAGACAGCCCTAAAAACGCTGATATTGCAGAGCAACTTACTCAGTTGATTGGTGAAAATTCAGTAAAAATAATCGATGTAATTAGACAAGAAGTACTATCAGGCTATAGCGATAAAAGTAGCTTTGATGGTCTTCGTCGAAAGTTGAGCTACTTCCCAAATGAAAGCATTATTGACTCTGACTACGAGGCTGCCGCTGAGTATTCAAACTTTTGCAGAACAAAAGGAATTCAAGGTTCACATATTGATTATTTGATATGTGCTGTAGCGATTCGTAAGAAATTTAAAGTTTATACTGTTGATAAAGACTTTTTACATTATTCGAAGCATCTGCCGGTTTTGCTTTTTTAACACCTACATAACGCCGTACTAAGCGGACTAAAATAGTGGGTTAAAATGTGTAGCGAAGCGAAACCTAACCCACTATTTTAGTCCGTTTAAGTGCCTTGTTAGGCATTTTTATCTATTTACCGTTTTCGCTTTTTGGCCATGAAGCAGTAGCATGTTTACCATCACCTTTGGGGAGGTCTTTTCGTGCAATAAAGTGGCCTTCAAAAGTAAAATCTTTATTGATTTTAATAATTAGCAACTTGTTAAAGTTACCTGTTCGCTTAACTTTAACTTGGTCTTTATTTTTCTCAGGAGAGATTGTTTTTACCTCAATAAAATCATTGCCAAGTTTACCATCCGAGCCTTGAGTATAGGGCTTGTGTCGCTTAATACCATATTCGATCTCCGCAAATAACTCTCCTAATTCCCCCCATATTTGTAAGTAACGATTCGTTAATGTGTGGAAGGATTCTGCGTTGTCGACCAAACTTACAAATATACTGACTAGCTCAGGATCAACGGCTAGTCCTTCAGAAATATACTCATCATCATCTATTACTTCCCAATGATCAGAAGAGTACCCTAAAGCATCAATATCGACTTCAGCTGGGTTATATCCACAAGCTGCAGCATCCATTATTTGATCGGGGCTATAACCTTCATTGTGCATATCATGTAGAAAATCCCAATCACTCATATTTACTCCTTATGATGCAAATTAATGCTAGATGCCTAACGCTTTGCTAAGCGGCTAAAAATGGCTGGCTATAAAAGCGAGGTACGAGCACAGCCAGCTGTTTGTGTCCGTTTAAGCAACTTGTTAGCCGTTTACTTTGTAACTAGATATGAATTTATATTTTCTAATCTTTTGTTCTCTTTAATGTTTCTTCCTAAATACACAAATTCCATAACAGAATTAAATTCAATTATTTCGGCTTTTTCTCCTTGAAGAATACCTTTATCTAAATACAATTGTTTTGCTTGTTCAAAATTATTGTACAGCACTCCATTAGTTTGAATAATTGGCGAAAGATCATTAACGCGCTCTAAACACGATATATACATATTATCCGGGGCATTATCAATTATTTGCTCTGTAACAATGCTGCCGTAATTTTTTTTCATACCCTCAGTAGCTTCTAAAGTGTACGGTAATGTTTTTGACAACTCCGATTTTCTTTCTTCAATCCAAGTTATTGCATTATTTTCATCAAAAGCTTTAAGTAATACAAGGCTTAGTTTATCTATAACTGATATGTTACTTTTATCCTTTTTATACAATTCATTAAGCGCAATATATCTAATGATTGGAGGGAGTATGGAAAAGGCACGAACGATTTCGCTATTTAAACCAAATTTATGTTTTTCAAAGTAGATTACAAATAAACTCGCATACAAATTAAACAACGAATCTACAGATTTACTTACGTCATCATCAGAGATAGAAAGCAAACTTTGTGTATGTGTACAATCATTTCCTATAAGTCGGATATTTTCAATGGACGACATGAGAAGTGGGTTGTTATCACTTACAACCTTGAGCTGTTTAATTATTCTATGATCACCTAATGTGACTTTGTCTTCATCTGATAAATCCAAAATTTTTCTTACTATGACTTCTGCATACTGTCTAATTGTTGAAATAGTCCCTCTTTTAGATCTTGATTCAATATAAAATGCATCATTAATCAGATCACTTACTAATTCACTATATGCTTCATTCCTAAACTTCATGTGCTACTTCCCTATATGATTACGCATAAACTATATGTACGGCTAACGCCCTGTTAAGGGGCAAAAAATTGTTTGCTAAAATATTGAGGGACGAAACAGCAAATTGTTTTTTGTCTCGCTTGAACAGCTTGTTAGCCATACATTTTATATATACTTGCCTAACTCAATGAAGATGTTTTCTATTTTATTTATAGATACTTCAATGAATGGGAGCACTGATTCATCATTTTCTTGAAATTTAAAATCAACCCAGATAACTACCTCTGTATTAACTCTATTGTTAGGAACTGGCATTTGAGTACGCGGATCAACTGAAACTCCCTGAACAGACACACCACTACCAAAGGTAACTCCTGGTCCCCACGAAACAGAGCCGTTACCTGATTTAGAAGAAACAGTAACACGACGTTGCTCAGTTCGGGTTTGCTCTACTAGATCTTGATGTTTGTTGTTATTATTTAGTTTATTAAATTTAGTTAGCCAAGGATCATTATAAGGCTGCACATTTTCTAAAATGGTATAAACATCTGGAAAATTAGTTTTTAAATCGACAAAGTCTTTATTGACACCAATATCAAATTCTTTTCTGGATTGCTTGATTGGAAAATATAGTATTCTCGGAGGTTTAGCTGTGATACATGCTTCATGAATATCATGGGCTAAGTAATCAAGGCTAGAACGAAGGTTTTCAAAAATATTTTTTATATCTATTTTCAACTCTTCAGAAATTACTTTTTGATCTAAAGAGTTATTGTAATCTTTTTTTAAAACTACAAAATCCTTTTTAGCTTTGCCAATCAAAGCTGTAATACTTTTGCTACGATTCACGCTGAACTCTCCTTGTATGGCTAAGCTTCAAACACCGGCGCTGATTTTTGCGTCCGTGTGCTTTGACTTGTTAGGGCGCCCTGGGGGGGCAGGTATTTCAGACATTTCTAAACCTTCTTTAACCCATAAAGACCACTGCTTTAATATTCCACCGTTTCTTGTTTTTGACCCTTCCGACCACTTTAAGTTATTTTCATCAGAAATTTTAGCAGCCATATCTTTAGCAAGAATACTTGGATCATCCTGCAGAATATCAACGCATCGCAACAGCGAGCCTTCATTTTTTGCAGCGGCCCATATAGCTTCTTTAGCACCACCGGATTTTTCAATTGATTCAGAATTTGGAAACACCTCACTATCTTTAATAGTCACCAATTCAAATCTTTTTAAAACAGAAAGCTCATTTCGCTTAATGGTATCAACTTTTGATCCAGATTTTGGCATAGCACTTAAGGTGGTAAAAGCAGCAAAAGGAGAAACTGAAACTGAGAAAACCTTTCCTCGCTGCTTCCCGCGTCGCGCAAGATCAGTTCTGTCCAGAATAGCTGCGCCAGAGTCTTGCACAACCAAATCATTTCCAGCTCTTAATAGGTATCCGGTATAAATAAGGTAATTCGTTAGTCTATTAGCATAGGTATTCCAAGTCTTCACGCCAAATTTTGCTTTTGGTATACACTCTTTAAACGCTTCACGTACAGAATTTGGGGTTATCGTTTTTCCAGAATAATTTTTATATAAAGATACTTTTAGGGAATGCTTTCCAAGAGTCTCACGTAATTGATTCAATATAGAGCTTTCGTCACTTGCTCCAAGCTTTTTACTTATCTTAAAGGATGTTCCATCTCTTTCCGCCAAACCTAACATCGCTAAATCAGCACCAATATTCCAGATGGTCTTCTCACCTAACCCTACCATGCTCCCTATATTTGCAGAATCAGTGAACTCATTAACTTTTAATTTGGTACATATATTTAGAATCGAGGACGGGTCTGATGTTGGTATGTAGTTATAGGGGACCACAGGAACTTTTCCCGTCAAGAGATAATCTTTAAAAATATCCCAATACACGTTAAGTCGATCGCCACTCTTTATTACTAATCGTTTATGCACTAAATTATTCAAAACTGTTGCACCAGAAATCTCAATAATTTCACTCCAATCAGCAGGTGCTTTCTGAGCAATAAGTTTTAAACATACTAATTCTTGAGGTGATAGAATATTCAAGTCTGCTTGAAAGAGGCGTTCAACATCCAAATCAAGAAGTACCGCATCAGCTTTTTCACCCTTAGCCATACCTTCAAACATATTAATACATAGCTTTTTTAACAGCCATGGAAAGCCCTGACTAACCTCAGAAATTTGATGTCTAGTTTCTGCAGATATTTTTTGATTAATTTCCTTTTCGAATTTTGTAATAGAATTTGAAATCTCACCACTTTCAAAAACATCCAAACGAAATTCTTTCCTATGGTCAGCCAGCTCATGCCATAAATGATAGGCCGGATGGTCCTGTTGCGTAGTACTATCTGTCTTCCATGCAAACCCTAGGACCAAATTACTTTGACTGCTTGCAACATCAAGCATTAGATCTTTTGCTGCATTGAATATCCCGAATAACTCAGACTTAGAGTAAAGCTCTTCAAACTGATCAAATATCAAGCATACAACCTGATCTTTTCGCCCTAACGCTTCTAAGTAGCTTTGAATGCTATTGGAATTTAGTGGGGAACTCGGATCTGTAAGACTTATTTCAATTTCGTCGCCGAAGCCAGCTTTTTGAGCCTCCCTTAAAGACGCAACCAATGAAGCTGGGATATACGAAGGCTCACGAGCTCCACGGATATCTACCGCATATACAAAGTATTTGTTTTTGTAATGTTTGTTTTTAGATCTATCTCTAAGCTTCGCAATCAGGGAGCTTTTTCCGAGTCCTGAGTTTCCCGTTATAGCGAATATCCTTGTTCCTGAATTTTCTTTTGCTGAATTTAGGAAGTTCAATATTTCTTTTTGGGTAGTATCTCGCCCTACAAAGTCCTCCGGGCGAGCAGGACGGTAATCATCCCATGACTCGCCAATTTGAACCTGCACGACAGGTGGTAGCTTTTTTGATACAGCTCTAACAGTTGCCTTTTCTTCGTGTATACCAATTCTAAGGTCATAATCTGCGATAGTTGTGTCTAAAGTAGATAAATTTAAAATAGTATCCTTGTCACGAATATGCTTTCCACTTGAAGCGTTATAAACCAAGACCCCATAAGGAGCGCCACCCTTCAACGTATAAACGCACCAGTACATACCGAACTCAGACAGTAATAGAGTCCAATCGCCGAGCTCTTCTGGGTCACCAATAAATTGCTCCGCAGAATATTTGGGGGGGTCACCAATAATTGATGAACTTTTCAAAGCTTCAACAATTACCGATGGCTGGTAAAAACTTAACCTCTCGGATTTGTCTTTAGGTTTCAACTTCCAGTTTTCAATAAACCCTTTCGCATCTTTGGTAAATTCAGATGTCGAAATTAACCATCCTTCAGAATAATCTTCACAATCTACAGTGCCCCATAGCTGCCTTAATATGGGTGCAGAAATATTATCTTTTTGAGCTTTGCACTCCACATAAATTACTTTTCCATTAACTCTGTGTTTGCAAAGAAGATCTAATTCAGCACCAACAATTCTTATTTCATCTATAACATCATAATTCTGTGCCAATAGAAGTTTCTTCGCTAGTTCTTCTAGAAGATCTCCTTTGGCTTTATTGCTACTGCCTTTCTTACATGCAACATCAATTTTCATTCTAGTTCCTAAAGTCTTACTTTCCGAATCTGCGATAACGTTCTATGGATGGATCAGAGCCCTAACGGTGTGTTGAACGGAAGGCCATGTTCATTGATCTCAACAGATTCCGTTCATCCTAATGAACATGGCCTTCCGTATATTCTGGGATTATAATGGCCTAATACTAACAATAAGTCCTCAGTTTGTCATGAATCCTGACTATCAATCCTCGTATAGTAACCCCGAAACACCCTACGATCAAAAATTCTGGAATAACTACGCACTATTCCTTTTAAAACATGGCATTAGCAAAAAATACATTACTTGGTACGTCTTGCGTACAAAGCAATATATTGCCGCTTTTCCAAGCACATCCGTTAGAGAGCACAGTCCCAAACAAGTTGAAGACTACATCAGTGGTAAAGCAAATGATAATCAACTGAAAAGCTGGCAATTTACACAGATAATCGATGCTATAAGGATTCTGTTTTCTCTGGGACTAAAATCCGACTGGACACAAAGTTATGACTGGGAAGGCATAGTAAGCTCAGCAAAGCCATTGGAAGCAAATCACCCATCAGTGGCCAGAGACTACTCATCAGCACTTGCACACCCTCCAAAACACCAGCCTAAACCTCACGACCCCAAGGCAAAAAAGCGATACAAACCAGTCATTGCCAACGTCAAGCGTGTCCTTGAGCAACTAGGAGAAAAACATGCTCTGATGGCAGGCATTCTCTATGGTAGTGGTCTTCGGTTAATGGAGTGTGTATCACTGAGAGTTCAGGATGTTGACTTTGACTATAATCAACTAGTTATTCGTAATGGAAAAGGCTTTAAAGATTCTTCTCTTTAAAATCACACAAATCACTAATCAAGCAAGCCGCACACCTTGGCTTCCTAGCCACACAAATATACCGCCCATGCAAGATCAACCAATGATGCGCATCGACCATAAACTCTTTAGGTATATGTCGCAGTAAGCCTTTCTCGACTTCCACCACATTCTTACCTTTAGCAATCCCCGTGCGATTAGCCAGCCGAAATATATGCGTGTCCACCGCCATTGTAGGATGCCCAAAGGCCGTATTCAGCACCACATTCGCCGTCTTGCGCCCAACGCCCGGTAAGGCTTCCAGCGCTTCACGATCATCCGGCACTTCGCCGCCATGCTTCTCCACCAAAATCTCGCAGGTCGCGTACACATTCTTGGCTTTGTTGTTATACAGGCCGATGGTTTTGATGTAATCGCGCAGGCCTTCCAGCCCGAGATCTAAAATGGCTTGCGGCGTATTGGCGACTTTAAACAGTTTATCGGTGGCTTTATTCACGCCCTTATCAGTGGATTGCGCGGATAAGGTAACTGCCACCAGCAACTCAAACGGATTGGCAAAGTTCAGCTCAGTGGTCGGATGCGGATTGGCTTCACGCCAGCGTCGGAAAATTTCATAGCGTTTTTCTTTATTCACTTTGTGGCACGCCTCCGATCACGCGGCTCGCCGCTTCTGCCGCTTGTTTTTCTTCCAAGCGTTTTGCAGCGCGCCCTTTTTCTAAATGCTCATCAATCATGTTTTTAATGGCGATAATTAGCCCTAAGCCCAGAAAAGCACCGGGTGGCAATACCGCCAGCAAGAAGCCGGGATAATCTTTATCAAATAGCTGCAAGGTCAAGCCCCGTGCGGACTCGCCAAACATCACCGACGCATCGGCAAATAAGGTGCCGCTGCCAATCACTTCCCGCATTCCGCCTAGCAATACCAGTACCGCTAAGAACCCTAAGCCCATCATCAAGCCATCCACAAACGATGGCAGCATAGCGTTTTTAGAAGCAAAGGCTTCAGCGCGGGCAATGATCGCGCAGTTGGTTACAATCAGCGGAATGAAAATACCCAGCACATTGTGCAAATTATGCAGGTAGGCACTCATGAGTAAATCCACCACCGTCACATTGGCAGCAATCACCATTACATAAAACGGAATGCGGATTTCACGGCTGACCCAATGCCGGCTAAACGACACCGACACATTGGAAATCACCAAGGTCACCAGCGTTGCCAGCCCTAGCCCTAAGCCATTCACCGCGTTATTGGTGACGGCTAACAGCGGGCATAAGCCCAGTAATTGCACCAAACCGGCGTTGTTATGCCACAAGCCGTCCTGAATAATTTTTTTGTAACTCAGCTCACTCATGCGCTTGTTCCAAAGGTTGTGAGGTGGCCAGCTTTAAGGTTTCGCGTACCGCATTGACCACGGCGCGCGGCGTAATGGTGGCTCCGGTAAACTGATCAAATGCGCCGCCATCTTTGCGCACTTTCCACTGGCTTTCATCGGGATCGCTTAAGGATTTCCCCGAGAATTGCAAAATCCAATCGGCTTTATTGGTTTCGATTTTATCGCCTAAGCCCGGTGTTTCTTTATGCGAGATAACCCGCACGCCACGCAAGCTATTATCCAGCGCATCGACCCCAATCAGCAGGCTAATCGGGCCGCTATAGCCTTGTAAGCTAGTGACTTCATAAATGCGGGCGACGCTATTAGCGCCCTGCTTTGCGGTGAATACTTTAATGGTATTGGCCAGCCCTTTAATGCCCACATCCAGCTGCTGGGCCGTACTCAGCAAGTCATTGTCATACTCAGCAGCAGACACAATTTCGTTTAAGCGTTGCAGGCGCATTTGGCGATCGTTTTCGGCGATCTGATCTTTGGTGAGCCACTGCGCGCCAATCAACAACACAACGCCAACTAAGGCAAAGAAGCCCAGCGTAATACCCGAGCGCCACATGGCTTTTACATTATTAACGGACATGCTTAGTTTTACCTTTGCTGTATTGCCCGAAGACGGTTGGCTGCGTGTAATAATCGATCATTGGCACGGCCATATTCATAATCAATACGGCGAAGGCGACCGAGTCCGGATACACACCCCAGGTACGGATCACGTAGATAAAGAATCCAATACTCGCGCCGTAAAATAACTGCCCTAATGGCGTAGTGCTGGCAGACACAGGATCGGTTGCGATAAAAAACGCACCCAACATCGTCGCGCCGCTAAATAGGTGAAATACCGGTGACGCAAAGACGGTTGAATCAAACATCCACATGGCCAAGGAAACTACTACCAAGCCACCCAGTACTCCGCTTGGGATCTGCCAGCTGATAACTTGCTTTTTCAATAGCCATAAACCGCCTGCTAAATACGCCAGCGAAGTCCATTGCCAAGCGCTACCCGATAGCCAGCCAAAGCTGTCATCCGCCACAATTTCCTGATATTCGCGGCCGGTAATTAATCCGGTGCGTACCGCATCTAGGGGCGTGGCGCGGGTAATGGCATCCCAGTCGGCATCCATCATCCCGAATACAATCGAGAGCGAGTCGCTCAGCCCTAACCATTCACCGGTAATCGTCGAAGCGCCCGGCCACTGGCTCATTTGCAGCGGGAATGAAATGATCAACACCGCATAGCCAATCATGGCGGGATTAAACGGGTTGTAGCCAATGCCGCCGTATAAATGCTTGGCGACGATAATGGCGAAAAATAGCCCGACCAATATCATCCACCAGCTGACCAGTGGCGGTAAAGTCAGTGCAAATAAGCAAGCGGTGACTACTGCGCTGTAATCGTTGAGAAAGACTTTAATGGGTCGCTTACGCACCCACAGCGCTAAGGCTTCCAGCGATAGCGCGAACGCCACGGCCAATAACAAGTTAATCAGTACGCCCCAGCCGTAGAAGTAAAGCAGCGTGAGTACGCCCGGCACCAGCGCGTATAAAACCTGCTTCATCAGGCCCGAGATATCCGGCGCGTCGTTGACTAAGCTGGCGGTTTGCGTATCAAACTGCATGATCAGAATCATCCTGTTGTGTTTCAGCCTGTGCTTTAAGTGCGGCTTTTTTGGCTTTGGCGCGTTCCATTGCCGCTTTGATCACGTCCTGCTTATTATCGCCGCCACCCGCAGCACCGGCTTTCTTTTGTTGCAGGGCTTCTTTTTGTTTTTGGCGTTTGGCTTCGCGCTCGGCTTTATCGCGCACTTTGCGGTATTCGTTAAATTCGTGGCGCTCGCGGGATTGATTGGCTTTTAGGGTCGCCAGTTCTTGCGCTTTGATTTCAGTTTTAGCAAAGCGGAAATAATCCACCAGCGGTATATGACTGGGGCAAACATAGCTGCAAGCACCACACTCAATGCAGTCAGCCAACTTATGCTCGGCGGCTTTTTCAAAATCCTTAGCGCGGGCATGCCAGTACAGCTGTTGCGGCAGTAATTCCACCGGACAGGCTTGCATGCACTTACCGCAGCGAATGCACGGCATTACCAAGCGTTCGGTGGGTGGCTCTGGTTGCTGATTTAGCCGCAACTCGGCTTTGGAGCTAACCAAAATGCAGTTGGTGGCTTTAACCACGGGGAACTCATCGCTAGGCAATGCGAATCCCATCATCGGGCCGCCCATAATCAAGCGTTCAGCGCGCTTGGTATAGCCGCCAGCCTGCTCTACTAAAAAGCTAAACGGTGTACCCAGCAAGGCATCAAAGTTTTTAGGCTGCTGAATGCCATCCCCCGTGACGGTCACAATGCGCGAGAGCAACGGCTCGCCGAGCACCACGGCGCAATAAATACTGTAAACCGTGCCCACATTATGGCAAAGCGAGCCGAGCGTTGGAGAGCGCACATTGCGAGGGATTTCAAGGCCGGTCAGAATTTTGGTTAGCTGGCGCGCATCGCCACTGGGGTACATGGTTGGTACGGCAATCACTTCGATATTGGCGGCATTAGCCAATTGAGTGTTTTGTTCGAGCGCTGCTTTGAGCGCGCCAACCGCTTCCGGTTTATTATCTTCAATACCAATCAGGCAGCGCTTGGCTTTCAGCAAATACATCACGATATCGATGCCTTGCAATACTTCTGCCGCCCGCTCGCGCATCAGCATGTCATCGCAGCTAATATACGGCTCGCACTCTGCGCCATTAATAATCAGCGTATCGACCCGACCCTGACCGGCTGAAGCCAGCTTCACTTCACTGGGAAATACTGCGCCGCCTAAGCCCACCACACCAGCAGCATCAATACGAGCCAGTAAATCTTCTGGCGACTGCTCAGTGTAATTGGCCAGCGGAGCCATGCGCTCACTGCCCCAATCATCTTTGCCATCGGTTTTAATCGTGACGCATAAGCCCGGCAAGGCTGAAGGATGTGGCAAGGCGTGATTATCAATCTTGCTGACCGTGCCAGAGCTTGGCGCATGAACCGCCGCACTCACACCCGCATGGCTGGAGGTCGCCAGCACCTGCCCTTTATAAACCGTATCGCCAACGCTAACCTGCAAATCAGGCAAATGCCCCACATGCTGCTGCAGTGGCACAATTAATTCTTTTGGAATGGCGGAGGTTTCAATTGGCGAATGCGTGGAAATCGCTTTGTGAAACTCAGGATGCACCCCACCGCTCATGCGCCAAAGTTGTTGGACGATGCCGCTCATGCGCTGTACTCCACTTTCACCGGAATATTTCGCAGCCCCTTTGGCTCAGGAAATACCCAAGTCTCCGGCGTTTTAGGCACCGGAATCATATCAATGCAATCCACGGGACATGGCGGCAGGCACAGCTCACAGCCAGTACATTCATCCGCAATGATGGTGTGCATTTGTTTGGCCGCACCGACAATCGCATCCACCGGACAGGCTTGAATGCACAAGGTGCAACCAATGCAGGTGTCTTCGCGGATAATCGCCACTAATGGCTCGGGAGGATGCTCGCCGACTTCAGCATCTAGCGGAACGGCTTCCACATCCAGCAGATCGGCCAATGCCTGAATCGTGGCTTCACCACCTGGCGGGCAATGATTAATCCCCACCTCTTCTTTGGCGATGGCTTCAGCATAAGGCCGACAACCGGGGTAACCACATTGGCCGCACTGCGTTTGAGGCAGTAACTGATCAATCTGATCGGTAATCGGGTCGCCTTCAACTTTAAACTTAAGCGCCGCATAGCCTAGCAGTGCGCCAAAAAACGCTGCCAAGCCCACCATTACTAGAATTGCCATAACCATTGTGAATTACTGCGCCTTGATTAAACCGGTGAAACCCATAAACGCCAGCGCCATTAAGCCTGCCGTGATCATGCCAATGGCATTGCCTTTAAAGGCTTGCGGCACATCGGAGACCGCAATTCGCTCGCGCATGGCCGCAAATAGCACCAGTACTAAGGTGAAGCCAATGGAAGCACCAAAACCATATAAAGCCGACTCTAAGAACCCGTGACTTTGCTGCACATTGAGCAATGCCACCCCGAGAACGGCGCAGTTAGTGGTAATTAGCGGCAGATAGATGCCTAATACGTTATAAAGCATTGGGCTGGATTTGTGCACGACTAGCTCGGTAAAGCCGACGATGGCGGCGATTACCAGAATAAAACTAATGGTTCGCAGGTATTCCAGACCAAACGGCGCTAGCAAATAATCATTCACTAAGTAGCTGGTGATGGAGGATAAGGTCAGCACAAAAGTCGTCGCCAGCCCCATACCCATGGCGGTTTCCAGCTTGCGCGAAACGCCCATAAACGGACACAGCCCCAAAAATTGAGACAGCACAATATTGTTCACCCAGACGGTGCCAACAATGATCAGCAGGTATTCACTCATTACGGTATTTCAGGCTTTATCAACGATGGCGCGCATTTTGACATAGCCAGCCTCTTAACACTAGTGACCGCAAATATTAGTAACAACTGATATTGAATGAAATGACTTCCATCAAGTTTTTGCAGCTTATCTCTGGAACTGGCCCGTCGAGGCGGCTGTGGCTGCCACTTTGTTGACCACTCCAATATCATTATCCCCAATACAAAATAATGAGTTTGGTTATGAGATTTCCGATGCGCTCAGTACATCTTTTACTGGCAGCCTTAGTTATGGCAAGTGGCCAGAGCTTTGCAAAATCCACTGATAGCTCGTCACTGGATGCTGAGCTAACGCAATTGATTCAGGTGCTAGGCTTAACTGGCGACCCAAGCCGTGGCATGACGATTCCGGATATTAAATCCCCAAAATCGCAGCTTGGCATGCAGCTGTTTTACAGCAAAAGCCTCGGTGGCGAGCAAGACTCGGCTTGCGTGACCTGTCATCACCCGATGCTGGGCGGTGGCGATAATCTGTCTTTGCCCGTTGGAGTTGGCAGCACCCAAGTTAATTTGCTGGGCCCAGGTAGACAACTCAGTGAAGACGGCTTTATTAATGTACCGCGAAACGCACCAACGACCTTTAATGTGGCGCTTTGGAAAAAACACATGTTCCACGATGGCCGTGTAAAGCGTTTGGATCAGTACTCCATTGAAACGCCAGATACCGGTTTTAATAAAGCCGATGCGCTGGGTGGCGAAAATCTGGTTCAAGCCCAAGCCCGCTTCCCGATCACCTCCATAGAAGAAATGCGTGGTGATTTTATGTCGGATGCCTTAACTCAAACCTTACGCCGCTCATTAACGGATCGCCTAAAGCAAAACTGGGAAAGCTCATTTCGCAAAGCGTTCAATGATAAGAGCACGCCGATTGGCGATTTGATTACAGAGCAGAATGTGTCTGAAGCGCTTGCCGATTATGAGCGCTCCCAGCTATTTATTGATAATCCGTGGAAAGCCTATATTGCCGGTGATCAGCAGGCGATTTCTGCATCCGCCAAGCGTGGGGCTAATCTGTTCTTTAAGCCGCAAAGCCAAGGCGGCGCAGATTGTGCCAGCTGTCATAGCGGTGATTTTTTCACAAATGAAGAGTTCTACAACACCGGTATGCCACAGATTGGCGAAGGTAAGCCGTTACACGCAGGCGATACCAGTCATGATGACCAAGGCTGCTTTATTATTTCCGGCAAGGAAGATGATCGCTACCGTTTCCGTACGCCTAGCCTGCTCAACGTAGAAGTCACCGGCCCTTGGGGACATAACGGTGCGTACACATCATTGGAAGCGGTGACTGCTCACATGCTTAATCCGCAAAAGGCGCTTAAGCAATATGACCCGAAGCAGTTACAGCAAACGGGCATTCGCCAGAAAAGCCTTGAGCGTAGCCGTCAAGGCAGCTTAAAAGCTGGAATCGACATTAAACCGGTCGTTAATAGCAGTAAGCAAGATATTGATGACTTGGTGGCGTTTATGAAAACACTGACCGACCCTTGTGTGAAGAGTCGTCAGTGCTTAAGCCCTTGGATTCCGGCGGCGAATGCCAATGACCCGGATGGCAATATGTTACACGGCGTCGGGCAAGACGGTCAGCGTCTCTAAGGACCAACGCGGCTTTGGTGAAATGGTAGCGGGTTCAAACTGGCCCGCTGCCAACCGTAAGGCACCGGCATAGGCAATCATCGCCCCATTATCCGTACAGAACGCTTGTCTTGGGAAGAACACTTCCGCTTTTAACTCATCTAACTTTGCGCGCAAGCGCTTATTCGCACCGACCCCACCAGCCACAACCATGCGCTGATAGCCTGTTTGCTTTAATGCCCGATCGCATTTAATCGCTAAAGTATCCACTACCGCTTCCTGAAACGCATGAGCGATATTGGCTTTATCTTCCGGAGTCTGTGCCGATTGATTCCACGCTTGTAGCGCAGCCGTTTTCAAACCACTGAAACTAAAATCTAAGCCGGGGCGATTCACCATTGGCCGTGGGAATTTGTATTCGCCGGGTACACCTTGCTCGGCTAGTTTCGCCAGCTCTGGTCCACCGGGGTAAGATAAGCCCAACATTTTGGCTGTCTTATCAAAGGCCTCACCGACCGCATCATCAACTGACTCACCTAGAATCACATAATCACCCACGGCTTTCACCTGAACCAACATGGTGTGACCGCCAGAGACCAGCAGTGCCACAAAGGGAAATTCAGGTGCTGAATCTTCCAGCATTGGGGCTAATAAATGCCCTTCCATATGATGTACGGCCAAAGCGGGAATGTTCAGACTCCAAGCCATGGTCCGCCCAACCGATGCACCGACCATCAGCGCGCCGATTAAGCCCGGTCCAGAGGTATAGGCAATGCCATCCAAATCATTCAGGGTTAAGCCTGCATCGCTGAGCGCTTCACGCACTAGCGGCACCAATTTACGAATATGATCGCGGGACGCCAGCTCCGGCACCACGCCACCGTACTCGGCATGCATCGCAACCTGACTATATAATCGCTCCGATAATAATCCGGCCTCAGTGTCGTAAACCGCAACACCTGTCTCATCACAGGATGACTCAATCCCTAATACTTTCATCAGCTTTAATGTACCCCTTCAATCCTGTATGCTCTGCCAGATTATCACTCTTGTTGCGTTGAACGCGTCTGACACTATTTATGGACCAACAATCTACAAAAGAAACGCCTGCGGGTAAACTGCAATCGATTCGCTATTCACTTGGTTTTCGCAGTATTTTGATCGGTTTTATCGCAGCGGCGATGTTGATCCCTTTATTTCTTGCAAAACAAGTGGTCAGCGACCGCACCTATTACTACCGCACCGCGATCTCCAGCATTGCCGATACTTGGGGCACTCAGCAAGTGATTGCCGGCCCTATTCTGGTCGTGCCTTATACCGAGCATATTATCAGTATGGACACGGTAACGGATGATAAAGGTGAAACCCGTACGGTTACCCGCGATATTTTCAATGAAAAAACCATTGTGCTGCTGCCCAAAGATTTGCGCATCGACACTCAAATACTGGAAAAGCACCGCAAGCGCGGCATTTACGATGCGCTAGTCTACACGGCTGACATTGAAATGAGTGGGCATTTTGATATGAATGCGCTGCCTGATATCGACTCCAAGCAAAAGCGAGTGCGCTGGAAAGATGCGTGGCTAGCCGTCGGTATGAGTGATACCAAAGCCATTGATGAAACACTACCGCTACGCTGGGATAGCAATACCACTGCGCCACTGCGCCCCGGCACGTTACTGCCAAACCTGCTACCACAAGGTTTTCATGCCAGCATGAAGGATCTGGAGCGGGATTTGATTCTGCCGGAGTTTAAAATCAAATTCAGCGTGAATGGTAGTGAAGGCTTAAGCTTTGCTCCACTTGGAGAAAGCACCACGGCTAATATCAAATCCGGCTGGCCGCACCCTAGCTTTATTGGTGATATTCCACCCGTGCGCTCGATTGTCACCAGTAAAGGTTTTGATGCGCAGTGGCAAGTGCCCAATATCGCTCGAAACTATCCACAGAACTGGTTATTGGGTGAAGAAAAGCATGATCTCTATGCGCTAAAATCCGGCGTTAAACTGTTTAGCCCCGTATCGCTGTACGCCAAAATTGAGCGTGCTGTGAAATATGGCGTGCTGTTTATTGGCCTGACATTCTTGACCTTTTTGATTTTTGAAATCACTCAGAATACGCGCTTCCATGTGATTCAATATGGGCTGATCGGTATTGCGCTGAGTCTGTTTTATATTATCTTGCTGTCGCTCTCTGAGCAGATTCCATTCCGCATGGCATACCTATACGCCGCCACGGCGACGGTGAGTATGATCACGCTGTATACGATTGCTATCTTGAAAAGTTTCTCACGGGTTATGCTGATTTTGATCTTCCTGAGCAGCTTGTATGCCGTATTGTATTTTATTCTGCAAATGGAAGATTATGCCTTGCTGGCAGGCGCTGGAACGATGATGTTTATTATCATGATTCTGATGTTTGCGACTCGTAATCTGAAGTACGACAGCTAGTTATTAGAGGTAAAGTTTTGAGGCGATGAGGATCAGGTTAAGATTCTCATCGCCGCTTAAAACAGCCCACACTGTTGGACTAATGTCATATTCTAAAAGTTAACCCCAGCACCAACAGTTAATCCTGCCCCACTAAAGCCCTAAGTAGAATCATGCTCAGGGCCAATTCCTTAGATCAGAACAGCAACCACATCATGGTCATTGAAACGATCAGGAACAGAATCGTCATCACACTACCCGCCCGAATAAAGTCTACTACCCGATAGCCTGCAGGTCCCATAATCAGCGCATTCACCTGATGTGTTGGGATTAAGAATGAATTAGACGTTCCAATAGCCACCGTTAAAGCATACACCGCAGGATCAGCCCCGACGCCATGCGCAATATTAATTGCCAGCGGCACTAGCAACACCGTTGCGCCAACATTCGACATCACCAAAGTAAAGAAGGTCGCCAGTATCATAATCGAGCTTTGAATCACGATAGGATGCATCTCGCCCACCACGCTAAGCGTCAGCGTCGCAATCCACGCCGCCGTACCGGAAGTCTCAACCGCCATCCCTAGGGGAATCAAACTGGCGAGCAAAAACACCGTCTTCCACGATACCGCACGGTAAGCCTCATCCATGCGCAATACGCCGCTCAACACCATGCCCAAGGCACCGGTTAACAGCGCAATCGATAAGCGAATATCGGTAAATAGCACTAAGAACAAAGCGATACTAAAGAACAAACCTGCCCAACCAACTTTTTGCGGTCTTAGTTCCTCATGCGGGAACTCAGTGGATACCACTAAGAAATCACTATCCTGCTCTAAACGTGCCAGCGTGGACCATGTGGTGTGAACCACCAGCGTGTCACCTGCCTGCAAGGGAATGCTGCGGATATCTTCACCCTCGCGCATTGTCGCGCCAGCACGGTGCAAACCAACCATGGCAATTCCGTATACCTTACGCATCCACACATCGCGGGCACTTTTGCCTACCAACTGCGAGCGTGGTGGAATGACCACTTCCGCCATACCCGATTTTGCCGATGACAAGGCATCACCAAACACCTTGATCTCTTTGTGTTTCCACAGGTGATATTTTTCAACAAAGTGATCCAAGTCATCTGGCGAGGCAACGATACCAATCACCATATTGCTTTTAAAATCGGTATCCCGGTCATGTGCGCCCGGCCCGATTTTGATTGTTCCACCATGTTTAGACGCAACAATTCTGACTCGGTACTCGGTTTCAACATCATCTAAATGCTTGTTTAGCAGCTCGCAGTTTGGTGGAATAACTACTTCAAATACATCGTAGTTGATGCCGTACACATCCTGAAAATACTGCATGCCGCCGCTTTTCGAGCCGCTAGCTTCCTGATTCGACACCGGTAACACATAGCGCCCTGCAACCACAAAATAGAAAATCCCGGTCAATACCAGCACCGCACCAATCGGTGTTACCGCAAACAAGCCAAACAAATCCATCTGCTTATCAGCGGGCAAGGACTGGTTTGAAGTGTGAATTAGGTCGTTCAACAAAATCAGTGGTGAGGAGCCCACCATAGTCACCGTACCGCCTAAAATGGCACAAAAGCCCATGGGCATTAACAAGCGTGACATTGGCAGACCAGAGCGCGAGGATATCCGCGCAACCACTGGCAGGAACAGCGCCGCAGCGCCCACGTTTTGCATAAACGAGGAGATAAACGCAACAGTGCTTGAAACGATTGGAATGATTCGATTTTCGTTGGTGCCACCGACCCGCAGAATAAAGGTCGCGACCTTGCTCATCACACCGGTTTTATCCAGCCCTGCCCCAATGATCATCACGGCAATAATCGACATGACGGCATTACTGGAGAAGCCATTGAATAGCTGTTGGTTATCAACCAGACCTTTCTCATCCAAGCCGATATACGGCCCGAGCAGCGAGGATAAGCCCAGTAACACCATAATGAGTACAGCAGCCACATCCACATCCACCACTTCAAACACAAACAGGTAGATGGTAAATAGCAAAATCACCACAACCCAACTCACCGCAATGGTGGGCGTCTGGGTCACCATATACGCGCCAGCCAGCGTAAACAGAATGGCGGAAATCAGTGTTTTTGAGGAAATTCGCGTTTGTGCGGTGAGTTTATCGGCAATCGTCTGCCAAATAGCTGCCATATCGTGTTCCTTGAGTGCTTGTGTCGCTGCCACTAAACAACGTTACACCTAAATTAAGGATAACGAGGGTATCAGCAAAGCTTAGAACATAGAATATATAGAGAGGGGTATCGTGCAGAAAATAATACGGGGTGTCTTATTTTCCAATAACCGGAACATTGCCCCATCCCGGTTATTGGAAAAATTAGTGGTAATCAGCTGTGTGTGGGGTCTTCTTCAAACTTAACGGCCCCAGACTCTTCGTCTCTAATGCGGTCGTAGATTTCTTCACGATGTACTGCTACATCTTTCGGCGCATCGATACCAATTCGAACTTGGTTTCCTTTAACGCCTAGGACAGTCACACTCACATCATCCCCTATCATGAGTGTCTCGCCCACTCTCCGTGTTAGAATCAACATCCCTAATTCTCCGTTTAATAATTGTTATACTACCCTGTGCCAATACGGCTCTAATCTACGTCCAGTATTCAGTGGCCTTAGGATCAAGGCCGGTGTTAAAGCAGATTAGGCACTTCGCTTATAATTTTAATTGTGGCTTTAAAACAACATAAATACGGACGCGCTAACATTCTCACATTTCAGCTGAACTTACACTTAATTACTAACCTTTAATGTTAGCGCTTAAGCCCCTTTTTCAGTCAGTTGAAAGGTGTCGTGTAAGGTTCTTACCGCCAGCTCAAGGTACTTCTCATCCACAACAACAGAGATCTTAATCTCTGAGGTAGAAATCATACGGATATTGATCCCTTCTTTTGACAATGCTTTGAACATACCGCTCGCAACACCCGCATGAGAGCGCATACCGCCGCCCACAATCGATACCTTAGCGATCTTGTCATCACCTCTGCACTCAGCCGCACCCAAACGCTCACCCGTTGCTTGCAAGATCTTCATCGCTTCAGCGTAGTCATTGCGGTGAATGGTGAAAGTGAAGTCCGTTGTGCCATCAGTGCCTACATTTTGCAGGATCATATCCACTTCGATGTTAGCATCCGAAATCGGACCTAAAATCTCATAAGCAACACCTGGCTTATCCGGCACACCTTTAATGGTTAACTGCGACTCATCTTTGTTAAATGCTACGCCACGAACTAATACTTCTTCCATAATGTCTTCCTCACGCGTCACTAGCGTACTTTTACCGTCATCACCTTCATCGAAACTAGATAGCACCCGAATCGGCATATTATATTTGTAAGCGAACTCAACCGCTCGAATTTGCAGCACTTTAGAACCTTGGCTGGCCATTTCCAGCATCTCTTCCAAAGCCAGCATCGGGATATGGCGAGCGCTTGGCACCATGCGTGGGTCAGTGGTATAAACACCATCCACATCAGTGTAGATCTGACACTCGTCAGCCTTCAGCGCAACCGCCAACGCCACTGCCGTCGTATCTGAACCACCACGGCCTAAGGTCGTAATATTGCCGCCAGCATCCACACCCTGGAAACCTGCCACAACAACGACTTTACCTTCAGCCAAGTCTTCACGCATTTTGGTGTCATCAATTTGACGAATTCGCGCTTTACTAAAGGCGCTATCCGTAATCACTCGCGCTTGCTGGCCAGTGTATGACTTTGCCGGGCAGCCTAAAGAGTCCAGTGCCAATGACAACAAACCAATTGTGACTTGCTCACCCGTGGATAGCACAACGTCTTTCTCGCGTGCTGGTCCTTGCGGGTTTAAGGCATTAATCAGGCCGACCAAGCGATTGGTTTCGCCCGACATTGCCGAGACCACAACCACCACATCATTACCACGTTCGCGCCAGCGGATAACCCGCTTAGCTACTTCGATGATCCGCTCAGGACTTCCAACAGAAGTCCCTCCGTACTTTTGAACAATAAGAGCCATTTAAACGTGTTCCTTAACCCAATTAACGACAGATTCTAAAGCCTGTGGCAAGGCATCCGGATTATTACCGCCGCCCTGTGCCATATCAGCACGCCCACCACCTTTACCATCAATTTGCGCCGCAACGTGCGACAACAAAGCACCGGCTTTAATCGTCTCACTTTCTGCCTTAGTGACGCCCGCAACCAAACTCACTTTGCCACCCTGAACCGTCGCCACAATCACTGCTGCACGGCCTAGTTTGTTTTTCAACTGATCAACCGTATCGCGTAATGACTTAGGATCAGCACCTTCAAGATGAGCAGCCAATACTTTAATGCCATTCACATCAACCGCTTGTGAAACCAGATCATTACCGGCTTGAGACGCCAAACGTTGCTTTAACTGATCCAGTGCTTTTTCCAATTGCTTAGACTTATCAACCAACTGCATGACTTTGTCAGGCGCATCCTGCACATTGGATTTCACCGCTTGTGCGATTTGCGACAGCTGCGCTTCCCGTGCATCGATCCATGCCAGTGCATTCGCACCCGTCACCGCTTCGATACGACGTACACCAGCAGCAACACCACCTTCGCTCACGATCTTGAATAAGCCAATATCACCCGTGCGCTTAACGTGTACACCACCACAAAGCTCAGTAGAGAAACCAATGGTCAGCACCCGAACTTCTTCGCCGTACTTTTCACCAAATAAAGCCATTGCACCTTTTTCCAGCGCACGCTCCATAGTAGTCAGCTCAGCTTCCGTCGCCGCATTGGCACGAATCTCGCGATTCACAATCGCTTCAACTTCCGCAATCTGAGCAGCGCTAACGCCCTCAGGGTGAGAGAAGTCAAAACGTAAACGCTCAGCGGTGACCAGCGAGCCTTTTTGCTCAACATGATTACCCAATACTTGCTGCAACGCTTTGTGCATCAAATGCGTGCCAGAGTGATTTAATACAATCGCCTGGCGACGCTCAGCATCAACCAAGGCTTGTACCGAATCACCCACTTTCAGGCTGCCAGACTTCAAGCTTCCCTGATGCAGAAATACTGAGCCCTGCTTTTGCGTGTCATTCACGGCAAATACGGCATCACCCGCAACCAGCTGGCCGCTATCACCAATCTGTCCACCGGACTCGGCATAAAACGGTGTAATATCCAGCACAATGCGCGCAGTTTGATCAGCACTAATGGCATCAACTGCTTCGCCATCAACAAAGATCGACATCACTTTGCTTTGGTCGCTTTCAACGTTATCGTAGCCGGTGAAATCAGTCTCACCGTCTACATCTAACTTATCAGTATAGTCCACGCCAAACTTTCCGGCGGCACGCGCTTGTTCACGCTGTGCATTCATCGCGACTTCAAAGCCATCCTCGTCCACCGACAAGCCACGCTCACGCGCAATATCGCTAGTTAAGTCAACAGGGAATCCGTAAGTGTCATACAGTTTGAAGATTACTTCGCCTGGCAGTACGCCATCGCTGACTTCTTCCATCGCGGCATCCAGCAACTTCATGCCTTTATCCAGCGTTTCGCCAAAGCGAATTTCTTCTTTTTTCAGGGTCTCAGCGATTTGTGATTCAGCTGCGGCCAAATCCGGATACGCTGCGCCCATTTGCTCTACCAATGGCCCAACTAAGCGGTAGAAGAACGCGCCTTCTAATCCCAGCTTATGACCATGACGGGCTGCGCGGCGAATAATCCGGCGCAATACATAACCGCGTCCTTCATTTGATGGCACTACACCATCCAAAATCAGGAAAGAGCAAGAACGAATATGATCGGCAATCACTTTCAGTGAGGCTTCGTTTAGGTCCTCAGTGCCGGTCATTTCTGCGATGGTTTTGATCAGTGCCTGAAACAGGTCGATATCGTAGTTGCTGTGACCGTCTTGCAAAATCGCACACAAACGCTCAAGACCCATACCGGTATCGATTGAAGGTTTTGGCAGTGGGTTCATCGTGCCATCAGCAGAACGCTCGTATTGCATAAATACGATATTCCAGATTTCAATGTAGCGATCGCCATCTTCTTCAGGTGTGCCCGGAGGACCACCCCAGATTTCTTCCCCGTGATCATAGAAGATCTCGGAGCAAGGACCACAAGGACCGGTATCGCCCATCGCCCAGAAGTTATCACTTTCGTATGGCTTGCCCGGCTTATCACCAATTCGACTGATGCGATCGGCAGGAAAGCCCATCTCATTAATCCAGATGTTCGCGGCTTCCTCATCATCGGCATACACCGTGACCCACAGCTTCTCTTTTGGCAGCTTAACCACTTCGGTCAAAAACTCCCACGCATAGCCAATCGCTTCACGCTTGAAGTAATCACCAAAGCTGAAGTTACCCAGCATTTCGAAAAACGTATGGTGACGCGCGGTGTAACCCACGTTTTCAAGGTCGTTATGCTTACCACCCGCACGTACACAGCGCTGGGATGTTACAGCGCGAGTGTAAGGGCGCGTTTCGGCACCGGTAAATACGTCTTTAAACTGAACCATTCCCGCATTGGTAAACAACAAAGTCTTGTCGTTACCCGGAATCAATGAACTGGACGGAACAATTTCATGGCCCTTTGCGGCGAAAAAATCCTGAAATTGTTGCCGCACTTCGGCAGTGCTGTTGCGTTGCATGTGAAACCCTCTGCGGACTAGCGAATATTAAATGAAAGTCTGATAAAACCGATGGACTTAATCAAACCCCTCATTGTCGCGATTTAGCAACAATTATTCAAGTTAAGCACACGTAAATAATTGTATCGCACGCGATGACTTTGCATATTATTCCGGCAAAACCCGATTAAATCGAGTTATAATCATCAATTATGTGCGACTAATCATAGTAATAATTAAAAAGCCTACGCATCTGAAACGGCAATATTCACGTATTGAAATAGATATAAAGTCGGATTGCGTATCCCGATAATCTATTGAAGAAATCATGGTACTACTTATGAAAAAACGTTTAATTGGGGCGGCCATCATGGCCATCGTTGGTAGCTTCTCATCCAACGCTTTCGCCGACGAATCCTGGGACAACATCACCGAACAAGCCAAGGGCCAAACCGTCTATTTCAATGCATGGGGCGGCAGTGAAAATGTGAATGCCTATGTGAAGTGGGCCAGTGAAGAAGTCCAAAAGCGCTACGGCATCACCGTTGAGCATGTCAAAATCACCGATGCTTCCGAAATGGTTAAACGCATTAATACGGAGAAAAAAGCCGGTCGTGATGAAGGCGGTTCAGTTGATTTGATGTGGGTCAATGGCGAGAATTTCCGCGCGCTAAAGTCCAACGGCTTGCTTTACGGACCATGGGCTGAGTCAGTCCCTAACTGGCAATTTGTCGACACCAACAAGCCTGTAAGACAAGATTTTTCCGAAGCCACCGACGGCCTTGAAGCCCCTTGGGGTACGGCACAATTAACCTTTATCGCTGATAAAAACAGCGTGGAAACACCACCGAAGTCTGCCGAAGAACTACTGGCCTTTGCTACCAAAAATCCGGGGCGCGTCAGCTACCCTAAACCACCAAATTTTCATGGCACAACCTTTGTTAAGCAGCTGCTGTCAGAACTAATCGAAGACCCAAGCAGACTGCTAGAGCCCGTCGAGGCGGATGAATTCGCCACGCTCAGCCAGCCACTATGGGATTATCTGGATAAGCTACACCCGGTCGCATGGCGCGAAGGTAAAGCCTTTCCGGCAACCAATGCTGAAATGCACCAGAAGCTAGCCGATGGCGAGTTAAAAATCTCCCTGACATTTAATCCAAATGAAGGCGCAAATCTGGTTGCTACCGAACAGCTACCACCCAGCACGTACAGCTTTGGTTTTGATAAAGGCACCATCGGTAATGTGCACTTTCTGGCAATCCCATTTAACGCCAAAGCCAAGCAAGGCGCGCAAGTTGTCACTAACTTCCTGATGTCACCTGAAGCGCAAGTGCGTAAAGCGGATATCAGCATCTGGGGCGACCCCTCGGTATTAGATGCCAGCAAGTTAAGCGAAGCACAACAAGCCATTTTTAATAAACGCGCCCCTGGCGGTTTAAGCGACGTTGTTGTAACGCTGCCAGAGCCACACGCAACTTGGGTTGAGGCACTGGAAGCAGAATGGCTGAAGCGATACGGAACACAATAAATACAGATGCTCAGCGTCCTTTGGAACGCTCGCTAATACCTAAACGTCGCTATTCGACGGGTTCGCTGGTTGCATTAGCCGGCGTTTCGCTCACCTTATTGCCACTAGTACCCGGTTTGCTCTGGGTGCTGTGGCCAACGTTTGAGTTGGCGACTTGGCAGGCCTTTGTTTCTGACCCACAGCTGCCACCGGCGCTACTGAGCACCCTAACCTCCTCGGTTGGCTCCAGCTTCTTGGCGCTATTGTGTGCCAGCCTGTTGGCAATGTGGTTATACCCCGGTAAGGGCTGGACGCAAACAACCCGTCAGTTGCCGCTATTTTTGGCATTCCCGCACATTGCTTTTGCGATTGGCGTTGCTTTTTTAGTTGCGCCTTCTGGCTGGCTGGCGAGAGCGTTGGCTAATGTTTTTAGCTGGGGCAGTCCACCGCAATGGGTCAGCATTAAAGACCCTTACGCGATTAGCTTAACCATCACCATGGCGATTAAGGAAACGTGGTTTTTGCTATGGATTTTGGCGACATTGCTGGGCGAACAGACCATTTCCCGCCAGATTACCATTGCCAATAGCATGGGCTATTCACGTCGACAGGTCTGGTTAGGCGTGATTCTGCCGCAAGTACTGCCTCGCATGGGTTGGCCACTGGTAGCCGTATTAGCCTATAGCCTATCAGTCGTGGATATGGCTGTGATTTTGGGGCCATCGACGCCACCAACATTGGCAGTACTGTGCTGGCAATGGCTGACTGATCCAGACTCCATGACGCAGTCCAAAGGTAGCGCAGCGGCACTTAGCTTAATGCTAATTTTGGGTGTGTTAATTCTGTTAGGGCGCGGCGCATGGTCGCTAATCAAACGCCTCTATCGCAACCCTACTGGCCTACGAAAACCCGGCAAGCAGCTGCAAAATAAAGCCATTTATGGCGTGCTCAGCTTTATTCCGGGCTGGCTGTCACTGGCGATATTGGGCTTATGGTCCGTCGCTGGCGGATGGTTTTTTCCAAAGCTATGGCCGGGAAAACTCAGCCTAGCGAGCTGGCAGCAAGCTGATTTTGGCCCGCTATTTACCGCCTTTTGGATTGCCGCAGCAACCGTGATGATCGCCTTGCCACTGACCTTGGCTTGGCTGGAATGGGGTTCGCGTAAACACCATGGCTGGCTGTATGCGCCACTGATATTGCCCTCCTTACCGCTGGCTGCGGCGCAATACAATATCCTGCTACACCTGAATTTAGACAGCACGGCCGTTGCTGTGATTTGGAGTCATCTGACTTGGACCTTCCCCTATATGGTTTTGGTACTGGTTGGTCCCTATCACACCTTCGACAACCGCTATCTGTGTACCGCCCAAGCGCTTGGTCACACCCACTTGCAAGGCTGCTTACGCATTAAATGGCCAATGCTATTACGGCCTATTATGGCGGCAATGGCAGTCGGCTTTGCCGTAAGTGTTGCGCAATATTTGCCGACACTGTTTTCCGGCGGTGGGCGCTTTGCCACCGTCACTACCGAGGCGGTCGCATTGAGTGCTGGCGGCAATCGTCGGGTGCTCGCAGTACAAAGCTTGCTGCAAACTGCATTGCCCTTATGCGCCTTTATACTCGCCATTATGCTCGCCAACTGGCAGGCCAGAAACCGACAAGGACTGAAATAATCCGATCATGAATATGCTCAGTGTTAAACAACTCATTATCCGGCGCAATGAAGGCGAAATCCTAATCGGCCCATTGAATTTTGATATCGCCGCCGGTGAAGTCATGACGCTAATGGGCGCATCCGGCGTGGGCAAATCAACCGTGCTTAACTGGCTAATTGGCGCACGCCAGCCGATGTTTACCATTAGCGGCGAGGCTTGGCTGGATGGCAAAAACATCGACCAGCTGCCCACCGAACAACGTCGGGTCGGCATCTTGTTCCAGGAAGATTTGTTATTCCCGCACTTCAGCGTGGGCGACAACCTGGCTTATGCCCTACCCGCTCACATTAAAGGCCGCAAAGCGCGCCGTGCAGCGGTTGAGGAAGTACTGGATAGCGTCCAGCTGGGTGCCTTTCATGATCGTGACCCTGCCACCCTATCCGGTGGCCAACGCGCCCGTGTGAGCCTGCTACGCACTTTGCTAGCCGAGCCTCAGGCGCTGTTAATGGATGAGCCATTCTCTAAGCTCGACGCCGAACTTCGCCAGCAATTCCGGCAGTTTGTGTACGATCGGGTCACCGAGCGCAAAATTCCCACCTTACTCGTCACCCACGATGCCGAAGACGTTCCCGTCGGTGGGCGCGTACTAGAACTCAGCTCACCGGAGCCAGCCAATGTTTGATAAACGCGTCCTTGATGCCACCCGCAGTACGCTGCAAACCATTGCCAAATCGCTGTTAGCGCGCGGCATTGGTGCCAATCAAGTTACAGTCGCAGGCTTTGTGGTCGGCATGATGGCACTCCCGTTACTGGCATTTAACCACCCATTACTGGCACTGGTTTGCATTTTACTCAACCGCTTGTTCGATGGCCTTGACGGCACCTTAGCGCGCCTCACTGAGCCTACTGATCGTGGTGGATTTCTGGATATCGTGCTGGATTTTCTGTTTTATTCAGCCATTCCATTGGGCTTTGCACTGGGCAATCCAGAGCTAAACGCCTTGCCTGCCGCCGTGCTAATTTATGCATTTATTGGCACCGGCTGCAGCTTCCTTGCCTTCGCCACGATTGCCGCAAAACGAAATTTAAGCAGTTTGGCGTTTCCTGATAAGAGTTTTTATTATTTGGGCGGTTTATCGGAGGCAACTGAAACAATTTTTGTGTTCGCTTTGATGTGTTTATTTCCGAGCTGGTTCGGGGTGTTCGCCTACGGCTTCGCATTAATATGTATCATCACCACTTTTTTGCGTATTTCTGCCGGCATGAGTCAGTTCAAATAGGGCTGACATCCGCGCCAAAACAGCCTCTGCGGGCTTCATGGTGCTGCGGGAATGATTGTGTGATTTCCCTCAATCCATTACCATAGAAAGCTACAATCTGATCCATCATTTCATCCTACAGATAAACCACAGTCGCCTGTGGTAAGGGGAATCGTTGCGACAATGCCATACCGTTATCTTCTGATTATTAGTTTGACACTGTTCTGGTTACTGCTCTCCGGGCTCTGGGACAACCCACTGATTCTAGGCTTAGGCGCGGCTTCTGTTGCCTTAGCGACTTGGATAGCCATGCGCATGGAGCGCGATTACGCCTTTAAGGATAAAGGTTTATCCATCCTGATGCGCCAATTCACCTTCTGGCCTTGGCTGTTTAAAGAGCTGATCTGGTCCAATCTTGATGTGCTGAAATGCATCTGGATGCCCAAGCGCTACCCCATCAGCCCGATTATCAAACAGCTGAAAATGCAACCCGAATCGCGCATTGCCCGCACCATGTACGCCAACTCCATTACTCTGACCCCCGGCACCGTTGCCATTGAAGTACGCAACAATGAAGTACTCGTCTACTCATTGCTGGAAAGTGCCATGGAAAGCCTTGAAGAGGGTGAAATGGGTCGTCGAATCCACGTATTAGAAGGCCCCTCAAAATGATGTTTGTTGTAACCTGCCTAGCCATACTCGTCGTCATGGGCATCGCACTGGCCCGCGCCTTTCTCGGCCCAACCGTGTATGACCGGATTCTGGCCGTGAATATGTTCGGCACCAAAACCGTACTGTTCATTGCAGCCTATGGCTTTATGACTGAGCGTCCGGAGTTTCTGGATATCGCATTGGTCTATGCGCTGATTAACTTTATCGGGGTTATCGCGGTGCTCAAGTTTGTTGAGCGCTTCCCTCCCGCCAGCGCTCAAAGCGAGGACTAAGCCCGATGAATTTATTACTCGATGTGCTCAGCTGGGTGTTCCTCATGACGGGCTCGATACTTGGCATCAGTGGTGCCGTGGGTATTTTCCGCTTTAAAGAATTCTACGGCCGACTGCACGCCGCCAGTGTTACCGATACCTTGTGCGTCTTCTTTATTGTGCTGGGCTTAATCTTGCAGGAAGGCTTTACCATCGTCTCGGTCAAACTAGTCTTTGTGGTTCTGCTGTTATGGCTTACCAGCCCGGTAGCCACTCATGCTCTAATCCGCTCAGCCTATGAAACGGGCTTAAAGCCAGAGCTCAAAACCTCCCGTTCAGCGTCTAAAGCTAAGGGGGATAAATCGTGATCAATGAGTTAATTAACGTCGTTCTACTCACCATGCTGGTGTTCACGACCGTGGCGATGGTGCGTATCCGCAGTCTGTTTGCCATTATCATGCTCTCCGGCATATTTAGTCTGTTATCGGCGAATATCTTTATTATTCTGGACGCCGTCGACGTGGCCTTTACCGAAGCTGCAGTGGGTGCTGGTATTTCTACCGTACTGATGCTGGCAACCCTTGGAATCACGGGCCAAGAGCAGAAAAAACGCGTCAAAGGCAGCGCCATCGTGCCGCTTATTGTGGTCGTTATCACCGGCGTTGTGCTGATCTATGGCACCTTGGATATGCCCGTCGTTGGTGATCCACTAGCGCCAGTTCATAAACATGTCGCGCCGCGCTATATCATCGACTCACCAACCGAGATCGGCATTCCAAATATGGTGACCTCAGTACTCGCCAGCTACCGTGGTTACGACACCATGGGCGAAGTCATTGTGGTGTTCACCGCGCTGATCGGCGTATTGTCACTTATCGGTATTCGTGAACAGGTGATTCCACCCAATTACAGCGAGCCACCTCCACGCCCAATATTGCAGGTGATGGCGAAATTCATGGTGCCATTTATTGTCCTGTTTGCCCTGTACGTGCAATTTCATGGTGACTTTGGGCCCGGTGGCGGTTTTCAGGCCGGTGTAATTTTTGCGGTCGCGATTATTTTGTACTCACTCACTTTTAGCCAATACGATGGCATGCGCCTCGTCCCACCGGTGTTGCTCAAGCGCTTGGCGGCACTCGGCGTTTTAATCTATGGCGGTGTCGGTATCTGGACCATGCTGGAAGGTGGGGTGTTTTTAAACTATAGCGTCCTCGCTTCCGATGCCGTTGCCGGTCAACACTTAGGTATTTTAATCATCGAGTTTGGCGTTGGTCTCACCGTGGCTGCCGTTATGATGCTGCTGTTTTTTGCCTTTATCAGCCGGGGGAACAAAAACCCATGAATTTCTTAGGTCACTACAACTACTGGGTCGTTATCTTTCTGATGATGGCTGGCTTTTACATCCTGATTGCCAGTAACAATCTGATCAAAAAGATCGTCGGACTCAACATTTTCCAAACCTCGGTCTTCATGCTTTACATCTCCTTGGGTAAAGTCTCCGGAGGTACGGCACCAATTGCTGCAGAAGGCATTGACGTCTATTCAAACCCGCTGACACACGTATTGATTCTGACCGCAATTGTGGTCGGTATTGCCACCACCTCATTGGCACTGTCCTTAGTGATTCGCATCAAAGAAGCCTACGGCACCATACAGGAAGATGAGATTTTGGAAATGGACACTATAGATGATGAGGCCCGCGCCCGATGACGCTTACCGGACACCTGCCCGCCCTGCAAGTCGTATTGCCATTACTGGCTGCACCCATTTGTTATTTAATTAGTCATACCCGCCTAGCCTGGTTGTTTTCAACCCTAGTCAGCTGGCTGTGTTTAGCCATTTCGATACTGCTGGTCATTCAAACCAGCGGCGGCGATGTATTGCACTATGCCTTTGGTGGCTTCCAACCTCCTTGGGGCATTGACTACCGGGTCGACCGGCTAAATGCCTATGTGCTGCTGATTGTGAGTGGTATCGCTGCGGTGATCTTTCCTTACAGCTGGACCAGCATTCAAAAGGAAGTGGCCAAGAGCCATCACGGACTATTCTTCACGGCCATGTTGCTGTGTTTGGCTGGCCTGCTGGGTATTACCATTACCGGCGACGCGTTCAATTTGTTCGTACTGCTGGAGATCTCCTCGCTATCGACTTACACCTTAATCAGTCTTGGACGTGACCGGCGCGCACTGGCCGCCTCCTTCCAATACCTGATTATGGGTACCATCGGTGCCACCTTTATCCTAATCGGGATTGGTTTCCTGTATGCCTTAACCGGCACCCTGAACATGACCGATCTGACCAATCGCATCGCCTCGATTGATGACTCGCGAACGCTGCAGGTGGCCTTTGCCTTTATTCTGGTTGGCTTTGGTTTGAAGCTAGCCATGTTTCCGCTGCATTTGTGGCTACCGAATGCTTATGCCTTTGCGCCTTCTGTGGTCTCGGCTTTTATCGGCGCTACCGCAACCAAAGTCGCGGTCTATGCACTGCTACGATTCCTATTCACCGTCTTCGGGGTCAAGTTCAGCTTTGAAACCATGCAGGTGCAATGGCTGTTAATGCCATTGGCGCTGGTAGCAATTCTATTCGTCTCGATGGTTGCCGTGTTTCAGGATGGCATGAAGCGCCTGCTAGCTTATTCCTCGGTTGCTCAAATCGGTTATATGCTGCTGGGTATTTCACTGGTCAGCGTAACCGGCCTTACCGCCGCCCTGCTCCACTTGTTTAATCATGCACTGATGAAAGGTGGACTATTTCTGGTACTGGGGGCAATTGCCTACCGCGCCGGAGGAACCCGCTTAGAACACATCGCTGGGCTCGGTAAACAAATGCCCTATACCATGGCCGCCTTTGTAATCGGTGCCTTAAGCTTAATCGGCGTACCGCTCACAGTCGGCTTTATCTCTAAATGGTATCTGATTTTGGCAACAATGGAGCGTGGTTACTGGCCACTCACCGTTGTGATTCTAATCTCTTCTTTACTGGCGGTGATTTACACTTGGCGCATCATTGAACATGCTTATTTCCAGCCGCGAGCTGCGGGTATGCCTAATGTTAAGGAAGCACCATTAAGCCTGCTCATTCCTACCTGGGTGCTGATCTTCGCTAATCTGTATTTCGGTATCCAGTCGGAATACAGTGTTGAGCTCGCCACCTCCGCCGCTGAAATGCTATTCGGGGTAAAGCCATGATGTTCACACCTGAGAGTCTGATGTTATTGGCGATAGTGATTCCACTGTTCACAATGGGTGGAATCTTACTCGCTGGCCCATGGCCCAATATCCGGGAGGGAGTCACCCTAGTCGGCTCGGTACTGCTGTTTATTACCGTGATGAGCTTGCTGCCACATATATTGGCTGGCGAGCGTCCGGAGCTGATCCTCACCGAGCTAATGCCGGGGCTGGAGTTAAAGTTTGAGCTTGAACCACTAGGCATGTTATTTGCCTGTGTGGCTTCCACCTTATGGCCGATCAACTCGCTGTACTCAATCGGCTATATGCGTGGTAACCACGAGTCCAATCAAACCCGCTTCTACGTATTTTTTGCCATTGCGCTTTCCTCAGTCATGGGAATCGCATTTGCCGGCAACCTGATTACCTTATTCGTATTCTACGAGGCGCTAACGCTTTCGACTTATCCATTGGTAACTCACGCCGGACACGTTAAAGCGCGTGATGCCGGACGGGTGTATTTAGGGATTTTAATCAGCACCTCAATTGGTCTGCTACTGCCTGCGATTATCTGGGTGTGGTATGCCACTGGCACGACCGACTTCAGAGCGGGCGGTATTTTAGAAGGCCATCTCAGCGGTGGACTAATCACCATACTGGCGGCGCTATTCCTCTTCGGTATTGGTAAAGCGGGTGTGATGCCCGTTCACCGCTGGCTGCCTGCCGCCATGGTGGCACCAACGCCGGTTAGCGCCCTATTACATGCCGTCGCCGTTGTAAAAGCCGGTGTATTTAGTGTTGTTAAAGTCGTTGCTTATATATTCGGGCTAGAGGTTTTACAGACTGCACCCGGTATCGAGTGGCTACTGTATATCGCAGGATTCACCGTAATACTGGCCTCACTGATTGCGCTACAACAAGATAACCTGAAGCGCCGCTTGGCTTACTCCACCATCAGTCAATTATCCTATGTGGTATTGGGTGCGATGGTGTTAGCGCCGCTATCATTGGTCGGTGCCTCGCTGCATATTCTGGCGCACGCCTTTGGTAAAATTACCCTGTTCTTTGCGGCGGGTGCGATTTACACCGCCAGCAAAAAAACAGATATCAGCCAGCTCAATGGCATTGGCTGGCGCATGCCTTGGACCATGACCGCCTTTAGTATCGGCGCGCTATCCATGATTGCCCTGCCAATGACCGCAGGCTTTCTCTCAAAATGGTACATATTGCAAGGCGCAGCCCAATCCCAACAGTACATTGCGGTTGGCGTGATCATGGCATCCACCTTGTTAAATGCGGCTTACTTTGTGCCCATTATCTATGCCGCTTTCTTCAAGCGCGAAGATCCGGTACAGAAGCGCGACCACAAAGAAGCACCACTGCCAATGGTCGTTGCTTTATGTCTTACTGCCACTGCCACCATTGCTATCTTCCTGTTCCCTAGCGTGCCCTTAGCGCTGGCTCAAGCCGTCGGAGTGATCAGCCCATGACCCCGGAAAAACAAAAACACTGGTTATACCGCGAAGAGAATCGCCGCACCCTCTGGTACATATTGGCCGCTGTGTTGGTACTCGTCTCATTGCCTGAACTGTTTATGCACCACCATAAAAGCTTTGAAGCCCAAGGCATTGATCTGGATGGACGTGCTGGTTTTTACCCGTGGTATGGCTTTGCCACCTGCGCCGTCATGGTGCTAGTCGCCAAGCTGTTAGGCTATGTATTAAAACGCAAGGATGATTATTATGATGAGTAGTCTGGCGCTGCCACCCGGCCTGATCCTGATATTCGGCGGCCTGTTGCTACCTTGGTTATCGGAGCGCTTGCGTCCGGTTGCCGTGATCGGTTTGCCTGCCCTCGTCCTGTTACTGATCTGGACGATTAGTCCGGAGGCCAGCTTAGATATCGGCTTCTTAAACCACACCGTACAGCTACTGAATGTGACAGCAGTCGGCAAGGTATTCGCCACAGTATTTGCGATTATGGCCGGACTTGGTGGGCTGTATGCGCTAAAAGTGGCGCGCCCGCTAGAGTTAAGCGCTGCCTTTGTGTATGCCGGCTCAGCCATTGGCGTCACATTTTCGGGCGACCTGATTAGCTTGTTTGTCTTCTGGGAAATCATGGCAATCGGCTCCACGCTGGTGCTATGGGCTAACAGTAACGACAATGCGCGCGCCTATTCCGCCAGCATCCGCTACCTGCTAATCCATCTCTTAGGTGGTGTGATTTTAATGGCCGGAATCGCAGCCCACGTTGCGGCCACCGGCAGCATTGAATTCACCGCCATGCGCGCTGATAGCTTTGGCACCATACTCATTTTAATCGGCTTCTTAGTGAATGCCGGTGCGCCGCCATTGTCTTCATGGATTGCGGATGCCTACCCTGAAGCCAGCCCAAGCGGGATGATCTTCTTATCCTCGTTCACCACCAAAACGGCTGTCTTTGCATTGCTGGTTGGTTTCCCCGGCGAAACCATTCTGATTTATATCGGCCTGTACATGGTGTTTTATGGCATCGTTTACGCGCTGCTGGAAAACGATATTCGCCGCATTCTGGCTTACAGTATCGTGAGTCAGGTTGGCTTTATGGTGACGGCCATCGGGATTGGTAGCGAGCTGGCGCTAAATGGCGCAACCGCTCATGCCTTCGCCCACATCCTGTACAAAGGCGTACTCCTGATGTCTGCCGGCAGCGTCTTGCTAATGACGGGCAAGCGCAAATGCACTGATTTAGGCGGTTTATTCCAGTCCATGCCAGTCACGGCTATTAACGGCATTATTGGTGCCTTGGCTATTTCTGCGGTACCGCTAACCTCCGGCTTTGTCACCAAGTCGCTGGAAACCAGCGCTGCGGCTTATGAAGGATTAAGCTTAGTCTGGTTCCTGCTAATCGCGGCTTCTGCCGGTACCTTCTTGTATGCGGGCCTTAAATTCCCGTGGTTTGTATTCTTCCAGAAAGACTCCGGCATGCGCCCGCCTGATCCACCATGGAATATGCGACTGGCCATGTGGCTGACCTCGGGTCTGTGTATCTTAATCGGCGTATTTCCAGCACTGATTTACAACATTCTGCCCTACCCGATTGATTACAAACCGTACACGGCTGACCACATTGTCACCCAGCTGCAGTTGATCGCATTTGCAGGCTTAGCCTTCTTTATGTTGTTGCCAATGATCAAACCGATGATGACCGTCAGCCTCGATTTTGACTGGATTTACCGAAAATTAGTGCCGGGTATGATAAGTTGGTTAAGTGCACACAATAAAATTCACGGTGGGCCAGCTTTACAAGCCATCCGCGATTTCGGTCAGCGACGCTACGACCACCTGTTTCATGTGCACGGGCCGCAAGGCATTCTTGGCCGCACCTGGCCAAGTGCGAGTATGGTTATGTGGGTCGCCGTGTTATTGGCAACCTCAATGATCCTTTACTTCATGAAACCTTAAGCACAGCAAGGGAGCTCTGACATGGCATTACTTATTATCGGTGTATTACTGTGGAGTATTGTGCACCTGTACCCCAGCCTCTTTAGCGAGCGGCGCAATGCCGTTAAAGAGCGCCTAGGTAAATCTTATGATGGCATCTTTGCGGCCTGTATTGCCTTTAGCATTTTGCTAATCGTAATCGGCTGGCGAGCAACTGTACCGGAACCGGTTTATCAGGCTCCGCTTTGGGGTCGTCATCTCAATATGACCGCCATGCTGTTTGCGATTTTATTGCTCGGCGCAGGTAGCCCCAAGGGCAAATCCCGTATTAAGCAGTACATTCGCCACCCAATGCTTACCGGTGTGCTGATCTGGAGTGTTGGCCACTTATTTGCGAATGGCGACATCCGCTCATTGATTTTATTTGGTGGCATGACCGTCTGGGTCATCATCTCTCAAATCGCCATTAATCGCCGAGATGGCCGCTGGGAAAAGCCCGCAGAAGTCGCTAGTTTCGCCCGCGAAGGCATTTTAGTGGTGGCAACGATCGTGGCTTATTTAGTGTTATTTATGACGCACCGCTATTTTACAGGTATGCCACTTGTCGGAGGTTAATCCCTCCGACGCTCAAAATTCATGTTTGGTTAAGTTATGGGCAAGGAAAAAAAAGCTATGCTTAAGCATAAATACCTTCATTGGATTTAAGCAATATCTACTCTCTGGGAGGGAGCAGTATCGCAGTCCATGAAGACCTTTGTTGTAATGGAAATTTCTCTTAATGCTGCTGCAAGTGCCACTAATACGCAAAATTAAATTGCTGGTAGTTATATTAATAGGACCCACATTGGTCTTTAGCATTTTGTTCGCCATTAATAACTTGCTCATTACCTACGAAAAAACAGAACGTACCGAGCGCCGGACGATTTGGAGCTTGGTACAAATCAGCAAAGAAGCCCGTAAAACCCTCTACGATGGCGACGCTTACCTCAAAGATGACAGCACGGTTAAACAATTCCAGCGTCAGTATGAAGTGCTATGGAGCCGTATTCCGGTTGCACTCGTCCACCTAGAAAACGAAGAATCATATAACGGCGAAACAGTAGCCAAAGATGGCTTTACTCCTGTATTGGCCGTCACTCAAATGTTTGATCTGGTAAAGTCTGCCGAAACAGTAATCCTCGCACCAACACCTGACCCTGACTATGTAAGCGGTTGGTTGGCTCGGCTGAATGTTGCTGCCGATAATGTCACCAAAAACACCATGCACAACATTATCGATGATAATAGTGACTACTCAGATGCCATCTCAGAAACACTTCTGAATGCATTACTTTGGGTCGGTGCCACTATCCTGCTTTTCTTCTGTTATATCGCCTTACTGGTCCGCACGCTCTGGCAGGAATACCAAAATATTCAATACCTGATGCAGCACGACACCCTAACCGGACTAGCCAGTCGCGAGTTCACCATGAAGGCACTCGAAAAGCATATTGCCAACAAACAAGACTTCACCGTTGTGACTTTCGACCTGAACAAGTTTAAAGCGATCAACGACACTTTCGGTCACCATGTGGGTGATAGCGTACTCATTCACTTAGCGGCGAAATTTGAAAACTCCCTGTGTGGTGCCGATAACATCGTCGGACGTATGGGCGGCGATGAATTTCTTTGGATTTCCCCAAATACCGACCGACGCTATATCGAAAAACAATATGCAATCTTTTTGCAGTCATTAGAAAAGCCTTATCGTATGAACCGCAAATATATCAAACTCCACCTAAGTGCCGGGGGTGGTTTGGCGACAGATTATGATTTTAATCTTAACCGCCTGCTAGAGCAGATTGACGCCGCGATGTACGAAGCCAAACAGCAAAAGCTGTCTGGTATCAACTGGTGCCAAGCGGGTAGCAAGATCCACCGTAATGACAACACACAAAATAACAATAATAAATCTGATTTGGAGACACCATTCATGAAGTTCGTGAGTGGATAATTTATACCATGGCACAGCGATACCTGATAAAACGATTAAAGCTCATCTCGATGATTCTCACGGCTCCATTGTTACTTGTGTGCATCTCGTTAAGCGTCCAGAACTTAATCAAAACCTATGGCGACACCGAACGCGCTGAGCGTGAAGTGATGTGGCAGATCGTACAGCTCAACAAAGAAATCGGTCATATACTCTACGCCGGTGAAACGTTTCTGAATGGTCACACCTCGCTCAAAGCACTCAGGCAACAATACGACCTGACCTGGAGTCGCTTCCCTGTCTTGCTATACAACAAAAGCCTGATGGAAACGACTACCGACTTAGAGGCGGTAGAAGCCGTATTTGATCTGTTCAAGCTAGCTGATAGCACCATCAAAAGCGATGAGCCCAACGCGGCTTTCCTGCATTCATGGCTGGACGACATTTTTGACTCATCGTCTAACTTCACCCACTTTGTTTCCAAAAGCATTATGGATGACGATACCGCTTACTCGCACTTTACCTCTGGAAAATTACTGGACGCCCTGTTCGTACTGGGTGTTTTTGTAACTGGCTTTGTTGTGTATCTTGGCTTCCTGATCAGAATTCTTTGGAACGAATACCAGAGCAACCAACATCTGTTAAAACATGACTCGCTCACTGGCCTTGCCAGCCGTGACTTCACCATGCATACGATCAATAACTACTGCCAAAAGCAGCAAGACTTCAGCTTGATCTCTTTTGATTTGAACAAATTTAAACGCGTGAATGATACATACGGCCACCATGCTGGCGACCTGCTGCTTGCTCACCTAGCCAAGCAATTTAAAATTGCACTTAAAGACCCAGACAGCACCAACCTCGTCGGACGTATCGGTGGTGATGAGTTTTTATGGATTTGTGATGCAACCGATAAACACAGCATCGAACGCTTGCACCAGAAGCTGCTGAAACAACTAGAGACGCCCTACCCCATTGGTCGCGAGCTCATCCAGCTGAAACTTAGCGCGGGCGCAGCACCCGCCTCAGGAGCTGCTTACTGCCCTGCCATGCTCATGGAGCAAGTCGACGTTGCTATGTATGCCGCCAAACAAAACCAACAAAGTACTGTACGCTGGAGTGGCACGGAAGCATCGACTCGCGCCAGAGCCTTATGCGCTGAGTTGGCCGCTTCAAATAAGAGTAAATCTGAGGTTGAATTAGAGCTTGCTCGTTAAGCAAAAAATGACAACCTTGTCTCATTACTGATTTTTAGCTACCGAACAACCCTTAACTCCGAATACTGCGTGGTATATCGGGGTGAACGTAATTGCTGCTTCATACGCCAACCGGCTTTCTCGTCAACTCCTTCTCCGGCAAACCTCAATGCCCCTTTTCCCATTTTAGAATTGATCGCATCCAGCGTTTTCATTAGTGCCGCCGAGTGCTGAGCTTGCGCCGTCTCTGCAAATAAATCCGCTTGCGCAAAACGCGGCGAGACCAAATCCATTAACAGCACTCCTGCCCGCTGATAACTATGGCCCGGTACATAAATACGCTTTAGTAACTCTTGCGCGACAGCAGTTAACTCGTGAGTCGCGTCGCAGGGAGTGGTCAGCCGTTGGGTCGCCGCATTGCTGTAAAACTCACAGCGCTCATCGAAAGGACTAGTACTGAGGTGCACACTAATCGCACTCGCTAACAACGACTGCGCACGCAGCTTTTCAGCAGCTCGGGTCACAAAATGCGTGATCGCTGAGCGCATATCCTGAAACTCAGTCACCCGCCCCCCAAACGAACGTGAACACAACACCTGTTGGCGATCGGCACGGACTTCCTCCAACTCAATACAGGACACGCCCTGTAGCTCCTGCACCGTACGCGCCAGCACCACATTAAAACGCTTTCTAATCATGCCAGCATCACAACGCTTAAGGTCCAAGGCTGTATAGATTCCCTGCTGCTCCAGCTCCTGCGCCCAGCGCCTGCCTACTCCCCAAACCTCCCCGACCGCAACTTGAGAGAGCACTGCGTCCTGATCTTGCGCATCGGCAAAGTTAAACACGCCATTCAAGTCCACCTGCTTTTTCGAAACCCGATTCGCCAACTTGGCCAGCGTTTTAGTGGGGCCAAAGCCAATAGAGACCGGAATCCCCGTCCACTGCTGAACCGTGCGGCAAATCTCATGGCCATAGCGGTTTAAATCCCACTCATCAAAGCCCTCAAAGTCCAGAAACGCCTCATCAATAGAGTACACCTCAATACGCGGTGCAAAGCGCGATAGCACATCCATCACTCGCTGCGACAAGTCACCATATAAAGCATAGTTGGATGAAAATACCGCGACATCGTGCTTTTTAAGTAACAGTTTGGATTTGAAATAAGCCGCACCCATGGGAATGCCTAAAGCCTTCGCCTCATTGCTACGGGCAATAATGCAGCCATCATTATTGGATAACACCACCACCGGCTTGCCAACCAGCTCCGGCCGAAATAATCGCTCACAGCTGGCATAGAAATTATTGCAGTCGACAATCGCAAAGCGCGTGGGCGTTTCAGAAGTTGTGTATGGCATGCGTGACACACCCCCAGATCAGAAAGTCGCTATTTTCACCAATGGCAATCGGCTGGTATTTTGGATTTTCAGGCATTAACCACAAGCCGGTGGCATCCTGCTTTAGGCGCTTAACCGTCAAATCCCCATGCACCACCGCAATCACAATGGAGCCATTTACTGCCGTTTCTGAGCGATCGACAATCAACAGATCCCCATCGTAAATGCCCGCGCCAATCATCGAATCCCCCGCGACTTTGAGCATAAAGGTGGCCGATGGCCTGGGCACCAGCAATTGATTGAGATCCAACTTGTTTTCTAAATGATCATCGGCAGGCGATGCAAAGCCCGCAGAAATGCGACTGGCATATAACGGCACCGCCAAAATGCTTGGATTGTCGTGTAGTGTCAGCGCTTGATTGCTGCTTATTGTTGGATTGATGGCAGTCATAGATCACCTTTTGTTTCATTAGCCCCGCTATCAATATAGCAAAATATGAAACAAAAAGAGAACCCATTAAACTCAACTAGTTAGATTATGATTTTTGGGGTGTCTTTTCATAATGTGATTATGATTTTAGGGGGGTGTTTTCGTAATCTCAGCTTAATCGAGGAATTCCCCTTAGTTGTTCGCCTTTTATTCACTACCCGCTAAGTTGATAAGCACCCAGCCCCATCGAAGTGCCTTTGCCTGCATGAACATACTGACCCAGCCATAATAGTGGCCAGAAATCCTGCAAGGCTTTGCCATCCAACACCACCTCACCCATTAACCCGCCCATTTTTACCGGCGTTTTCTGGCGTGAGGAGTAACGCGTCCAATCCTGCCAGAACAGCGCATTGCGCAATAGACCAACCGTTCGCGCCTGTGCTGATAGTGCCTTAAAGTCCAAGTCCAATGGCTGATCGGTATGAAACTGCTGCAACATCGAAATACGCCGCATTAGCACACTCAGCAAGGCATAAAAATCAAAGCTGGCGGCCGTCACTTCGCGGTTTTGCAGGCGCATGCGAAGTGGCGTTGAAAACTCCAAACGCACCTCACCCTGCGGGCATGGCGGGCACGCTGGATGTACTGGCGGTTGCGCGTTTAATGAACCACCCGCGGTATACACCGGCGACCACACATCATCGCCCTGCCACTGCAATACAGATTGCACGCTAAAATGCCCCTGACCACTGCCCAAGCCCCGCTTACCGGCCTGCTCAAAGCTATGTACCAAATACGGCAAATGCTGATTCGACTGACCGACTAGCATAAGCTCCACGCTCAGCGCATCGCCATTTGCAAGCTCGGTTGCCTGCCCTTGCGCTGGAGTTAATACAAAAGGATGCGGCACCGAAGGATACTTGCGCATCATCACCGCATCGGCCGGTGGCGGGGTTTCAAACACATAACTGTACACACAGTTGCGATACAGCAAACAGCCCTCACAGGCAGGCTTACCCGTCACACACACCGCCGCCTTAAGCGCATGGCCAAACAAGCCACGCCACGCCGAACCGGTATACGCTGGTAACTGGAAATCCTCATCTGCCACACACTGCAAACGGTAACGCGCCAGCGGCAAGTTCAAGCTATCCACGGTTTCTACCTCGTTTTGTATTATTCATTCGCATTGTCACTCTCAGATTCCACCGCATTTAATTAAAGCTTTTCAGCTTTATACGACTCCAGCCGCGCACCAAACTCCCGCATATCATCGGGCGTTAGCTCTTTACCACGACGATCGGGCGGTAGCTCCAATGTGAGGTGTAAATATTCTCCACCACGGGTATTTACCTCAGCGACCAGATTAATCGGCAAGGTGCCCAATACCCGATCGCCCGGCTTTACAATCGACACATCGAAATGTGCCAGACGCTCATCAACGTGAAAGCCCTCGGACTCCGCCCACTCGACAGCGCCGGGGTGGCGGGATATGAAATAGGTAGTCATGGTTATCCTCAATATTTTATGCCGCACAAGTCATCGCTTGCGGGGTATATGAACTGTATGGGTGTGGCGACTTGTTGTCATTGCTTACAAGCTTGTGGTGTTATTTATCCCTTCTTCATCAGGGCACCGTTTTCACGTACCAAAAATAGGCAATCTGTAACGTTAGTGATATGTCTTAATCCCTTCTTCATCAGGGCACCGCTTTCACTGTTGAGAATGGTTTGCTGAATGCGGACGGTTCGTCTTAATCCCTTCTTCATCAGGGCACCGTTTTCACATTGCTAAGCTTGAAGTTGAACGTTGCGTAGCACGGTCTTAATCCCTTCTTCATCAGGGCACCGTTTTCACCGCTCAGTGGAAGAGGAAGGTAGTAAAATATGGTCTTAATCCCTTCTTCATCAGGGCACCGTTTTCACCTAATTTCCCTACTGAAACGAAAAGGGAAAAAAGGTCTTAATCCCTTCTTCATCAGGGCACCGTTTTCACCGCGAACACCTTTTTTGGCCTTTTCTTTCAATAACTTGCAGAGGCCCTTGCCAAGATTTTCAGTTTTCAAAAAGTTAGGTTTCATTTATTCTCATCTTTTACTCTTCCATCCAAGCTCGGATATTACTACGCAGGCTTTTCAGGTCCGTCGCAGCGATAATCGTAAGCCGCCGACTTTTGGCTCGCTCAACCAAAACGGCATCCGGCTCTCGCGCACTCACCAGCCAAGTTTTCCCAAACAGGCCGCGTAATTCATCACCCAGATCGCTGATCTTATAAACCATGTCACTGTCTTTTTGGTCATTCATGCCCAATCGTAAGGTTTTACACTCGATAACTAACATCCGATTCCGATGAACCAAAATCAGATCCAGTTCATTAATCGTTTGACGGCTCTTTTCCCAATTAATCTTAACACTACACGCCACATGCTCTGCCCCTGCTTCAAGTGCAGAAAGGTAGGCAAACTCTTCCAACCAAATACCGCCAAGATAACGGGCGCTTTCGACATTGGGGAACGTAATTTCCTGATTGTCGTCCCACGTAACAAGGCCAGCCTCCTGAAACATCAACAACGATGAACGCCAAATTCCCTTAGGCTGTGCGCGCAGTACTTGCTTGGGTGCTGCCAAAAAATGCTCTCGGTTTTCTACACCCATCGCGTTATGCGCCAAACGGTTGATCATGCCAATAAAAGCACCCAAACGATCCGCATGCTCTGCCAGATACTTGGTGACTGCTTTTCTGTCTTTAACGCCCTGCTGCCACTCCGGCTGATCAGACAGAGCATTCAGATAACGCACGCCATACGCTTGTAGATAACGCCGCACATCCAAAACCGATAGCAGCGGCTCGGTACGTTGTTCATGTAAATGCTCAATGCAATGGTGCTGCGTATCGGTATAAATCACCTGCACACCCTCGCCAAACTCCTCCCACATCCCCAGCGTCATAAGCTTATTGCCGCCGGTAATGTTCAGAGTGATTTCTGCATCGGGCGACTGCTGCTGAATAACCTGCGCAAGATGCTGAGTAAACGCACGGATCGATGGCATATCCGAATCTGGCATACCGTCATGCTTGATTACCATAAAATCCTGCTGCTCCAACATGCGCTGGAAACGTGCTGTTAGGCCCTTCCCTTTTACAAAGTCCGAACTCACCAAATGCACCTGATCAGGCCGGTACATCATAACTGGAATGTAGTTTGCGAGTAGTTGGTCTGAGACTAGACAGATTTGGATGTTCATGATTCGACAAGAACACCCTGTTCATTTAGTTTTTTGAGGACTTCGGATAACGACGCCAGAGAAGTACCTCCCACTTTAGCTATATCTAAGCCTGCTTCTTTTTGATTCGTCCATGCGTGATTCAAGCCATTCCTATAAGTTTGAATATGCTTAGCAGTTTCAATAAGTGGCTCTATAAGCGCCATTTGTTCTAGTCGCTCATAAAAAGGCAAAATCATGTCATTAAAATAGTTTAGCTTCGCAGCTGGGTAATTCTCAGGATCAGTTTCCTGTATCCATTGATCTCTTTTAGTCACACATAAGCCAAAAAACATCTCACCAATATTTTTTCGATAAGTACGGCCTTTCTTGGTATTTAACGCACTTTTAGCATATTTACCTGTTGCACTAAGCATTCCAAAAGACGCAATCATTTCTCGCATCACAGTAAATGCCTGCATATTAAGCCCATGCTTAAGCAGCATTTCGGATAGTGCTAATTGCAACCGGAAGTAATCATAGTCATAACGTCCACTACCCTGAATCGCCAACCCGCTAAACTTCTCAACCACCATTTCCAGTAACTGTGCATCCGCGCCTGTGCAGGTTTCTTTTTTAGCGGCGATTAATTGAAGTGCTTCATCCGCTTTTTGACCGACATTATTAACGTCGATATTTTTGATTAAATTGGTCAGCTCACGCAATGCCTGAGTCAGGTTTTTATCATTCAAAGCCGCAAAACCGTCGGCTTTTCCCTCCTCAGCAAGTTCTGCCAACTTCGAGGCATCGGCCATATCAACCAAGCGAGACACGCCATCTGCCCACTCATTGATGCGGTAGAACTTGGCCATATCAATGATCTCACCCGTACCTGCTGCTCGGTCAACCATATAACCATAATAAGCGTTAAGTAACTGGAAGCGCTTTACACGCTGCAAGAAACTAATCGCTGTCGAAAAGATTATAGGCACCGAACGAAAACCATGAGTAAAGTCAAAAACGACTTCATCACCATCATTAATCAAGCGCTGCAAAGAATCGAACCATTCCCACTGCTGCTCCGTGTTCTGGTTAGTGGTAATCGAATCATCTTCTAAGATTTGCTCTGACTTACAACCAATGCTGAGCAACTCCTCGACAAGTAAGTCTCGATGTTTTGCTTTAGATTCTGGCGTCATCATCAAACAAATACGATCAAAAGTCTCAACGCCATGACTTTCAATAATTGCTCTCTGCGCAAACCTACTAATGTAAGGCGCATCATCTCCTTCAAAACGATAGGTTAGTGAGTCATAGCCTGGTTCGTTTGCTTTAGCGCTTGGTGCACCTGTTCCTAGAAAACTGATGAAGATTTTACTCATGAATTAATCCTTTATGAGATCGAATAACGTGTATGGGCGCTTATTTAAACAACTCAACACTAACCATTTCCTTGTTGACCCAAGCAATGACTTTTACGCCCTTGCCAGATTCAAGTTTGCTTTGCTGCTCATCTGGTAAAGAAGCAAGTATTGCTTCAGCTGCAGACCCACTGGTTCTTGCAACACCCTTCTCCCTACCTTTTTCTAAAAATAACGAGCCATTCCTTGAGTCAACCTTTAAATAATAACCTTCAATTTTAGTTGCATCCGTCAGTGCTTGAGCTCTGGCATCCGCTGCTTTTTTATCTTTAAGTTTTTGCTGATCAAACAAACCACCGTAGCCCGTCGCTGTTTTAGCACCAGCCCCCATCTCACCGAGCACACGCTCCAAAACCTCTGCGATATCACTCAGATTAATCTCAGGACGTTTTTCACCTTGACCATCGTACTGTCTAAAACCAAAACTAAACTGTAACGAAATATCCTTAGCGACTAAGAAGGATACAGGCACAGGGTCGTGCCAATCTGCTGGAACAGTCTCAGGCGTGTTTGGCTCTGTACCTCCCTTCTCGTACCATTTCCCCATATGTGGTGTCATAACATCAACACCCAAAATCACTGGCTCTGTGGGCAGCGCATCAAAAAAGATCAACTCACCCGATTTCGACTCATAACCAGACACTGAAGGGTCTTTATCGTTACTACCAAACCAATCTAAAAGTAGCTGCTTTTTCTCAGGATTTCCTGACTCAGCATCTTCCCTCAAGTTAGTCTCAATATACGAGCGAACCAATCCTTTCACCGCAGCCCCAGTTAAATACGGTACGCCAAGTGTTGGATGCCACGCAAAGCCATTATCAACAGGGTGAGGATTTCCCATACCTGTTACAAAGTGCCCAAAAGACTTAAAGACCAAGGACTGTCCCTTAAGCGAACTCGCTAAACTTTTTTGAGCCTCACAATGGCTCTCCAACTCCTGGGCAACACCAACTTTTTGGTTGTTAAAGTGTTTTGTTAACCAGTAAGTGTTTCCTTGCTGGTTATCATTTGTACTCGGTTTCAGTACTGACCAATCTCGTTCGTTATATTGGTCATAAAAGCGATCAAACCATAAGCCATAATTGCCATCGCATTGACTAGGGCTTTGACTGTCTTTGTATAAAGGTGCACTCACTTGTCACCTCCTTCCTTACTCTCGTCATCATTCATATAGGCTTGAGCGAACTTCTTTACCCAGTCCATCAGTGCTTGCGCCTCGGCTTGCGCTAAGCGATAAGCGTGCATATCTTTTTCGGTGATGCCTGCTAATAAATCAGCACTACCATAATAAGGCTGCCCCTCACTACACAACCACTTTGAAAGGACATCATAAATAATTCCGTGAGTGCCTTTTTTAGACTTATAAAACGCAGCCGCCTGGCCCAAGCCATTCATATGGATCATCGCGGGCAGCCCGGAGGCATAGCTCTTATACTCTTTATGCAGACTTGCCTTTTTAGCCGCCTCAGTCACGACCTTAAGCGCATAAGCGGCACGCTGCTGTTGTATGGTTTGAACCGTCATCACTGCACTCCCTGAACGATTTTCACCGAACACCAACCCATACCAACCGTCGCATTTCCGCCTAATTGCAACCAGTGTTTCTCTGCAAATAGCCCCGTTATCGTACTCAACACACTTTGAGCAGGCATTGGTAGTGCGTTTTCATTAGCTGTCGAGCGCGCTTTCACTGCACTCAAACCAACATAAAGCAGCGTTTCAGGTGGTAACGTTTCTTCATACCAAAGCGCACCGGGCTTAACGACACCGGTCGCTGAATCAATCGCGATATGTGCATTTACAGGTGTACCGTGTTGCGCCAAATGCGCAAACATATCGTTGCTAATAATGACCAACTGTTTTTCAAGAACAGATACAGCATCATCTCGTTGCATTAGCTCAGCAAGTTGTGAGATCAATCCATCAAGCGGCTTAGCTGTCGCTTCAAAACGGTACTCTTCCAAAAACAGTGAATCACTCGCTGACTGCTCAGGAACAAGCGCCTCATTTGTACTCAATACAAACGCCTCTGGCGCATCTAAAGCGATACCAAAGCGCTCCGCATCACGGAGATAACGCGACAAGACGTCAGGGCAAGTGACCCACTTAAATTGTGAGGTCAAAGAGCGAATGGGTAACAACAATAAACGAGCGTCACTGACCATAAGCGCACCGGCAAAGTCACTAGCCTTCTCTGTGCTAGGCCCAAAAACAAAACTAACGCTTTCTTTATCATCGCATAGTGCCTCTGCACGGCTACGCAGCGCACCCTTAACCCCTGAGCCAAACACACACGGATAGCCGCTGTGGCCTTCACGTTGAATCGGTAGATCAATAACACCTGTGTTTTGACCTGTACCTGCGTGAATTGAAGTTTGAGCTGACAAGCCCATCATTGCATTTGCCTGATTCATGTTTGATTCCTTATTAGTCATTCCAGACACCTACTGCAAGGTGACCGTAACCGTATTCTGTTAATGTTCCGATATGTTTATCGTGTAATGCTTTCGCTGCTGCTTCGATGTCACCGCTTGGCTGACACCAAAACACACTACCTGCGGGAGTTAAGCTCATCACTGGACGTGGTTCTCGCGCCGCCATATTCCAACCACCTTCACGCAGCGCCTTCCCTGTTACCGCTCCATGAAGCGTTAACGCCACACCGTTTAACGTGCCGCGCCAAATTGTTTGGTTTTCTGTTTCTTCACGCACAAAACCTGGCAGTGGCTGCCAATCCTTACCCTGCTTTTCGATGGGTAATGGCGTCAGTAGGTACAGCGCCAAACCTTTAGCACCTTGGAAGCTAGGTAGCTTTGGAAATGACTGCGCGTATTCGGTGTTCTGGATGTTTGCCATACGACCTTCACCACCTAAGCGAAGCATTGCATTCGTCGGCATATCATTCGGCACACCTTCAGCATCTATTTCAATGGATAGCGCTGGGTTTGGGCGAATATGTGCTGTTTGATAAAGCAGTCCTTTTTTAACAACCCGAGTATCATTATCTCGCCCAATCCCTAAGCGCGACTCACGCTCAAACAATACTGACTCTGCTGTTAAGTCATTTAACTCAGGCATCTTTGTACCCTGTAAAAGCGATTCAAAGCCTTGCTGACTTAACCAGTGATTCTCTAGTGGCTTACTACCTCTAGCATCATCATTTGGTAGCTTAGGTAGTCTGACGTTTTTACCCAAATCACACCGTGTTGCTTGTTTATCCAACTGCAAACAGTGCAGCTTATCGCTCCCTCCATCCTCAGCGGTTTGCTTGAGAAGTGTTAGCGGCGCTTGGTAAAGTCGCTCACCCGCCAGCGATAACCACGCACCTTGCAACTTCAGTTGCCCAAGGTCATCACCGTAACCAACCACCTGTGCGAGTTCGTGATCCGCTTTAAAGCTGCTCCAATTAATGCCTTTATGCTCACCAATCATTGTTCTTAGCGCACCTGCTAAAGTACGAATAGGTGGCGGAAAAACACTTTGTAACTCACCTTGTGCTTCCATCGGACGAGACTCACGAAAGAACAAAGTATCTACCGCGCTAAATGCGATTGTCTGCTTAGTCATTTTTGCCAACTCCTTTGTGAGCAAGAAAACGCACGAGTAATGCTCCATCTGCTTTTAACGTATTATTTGCGGGTTGCAGTGTTTCATTACCATCCTTCACCACTCGCTGCATTGGACGACACTGCTTTAATAACTTCTCAACAGTGCTCTCTGCACTCTTAGCGTCTTTGTTCTTAGTGCTCCCCCAAGAATTTAAGTACTCCATTGTCATCAGCGCGTTTGCTTGTGCCTCGTCTAACACAGGCGCAGAGTAGTTCCCCTGCTTATCTTTCGCCGGGTTTAGCAATGAAAAGCGCTCATCAATTTTGAAGAAGAACTTGCTTGAAAACTGCTGATCTTCCTCATGGTTATTACCAAACGTTTCAGCTAGCTGACTAAGAACAAAGTCTTCTGGCTTAGGCTCGTCTGCATCTGAATCTAGCGCGACCTTCCAAGGTTGTGCCCACTCCACTTGTAAGCCACCCGGCTTCCAAACACGAACTGCCAAAGCATCTCGACCACAACCGTCTTTCGCTACATCATCCAACAGCTGATGGGCGTCTTTGAGTACCTTTGTTAACGGCATTTTGATATGTGCAAACTCAATCGCACCAGACAGCGTTGTCGGTATATACAAGCGCTCTTTTTCAGTCGCTGTTGCTGGCTTATCTTTAAAACACTTCAAGTAATGGTTGCGCAGTTTCACTGCACAACTAATCGCATCCTCAAGAGGCAATATCGCAAGTACATCATCACCACCTGCGTAGATTAGAAAGCCATTTTCATTTTTGACTATTTCGGGCACTTTATTGGTGAACTCAGCCAAACCCGTTGTAATAGAATAATGAAGGCCATGGTTACTCATGTGCTTACCCAGCGAGTCACCATCCATCATGAGCACTGCGTAAAAAGGTGTTGCTGGCGCTAGGTCGTCGCAACTATTGCGAACCGCTGCTAACGCTTTTTGCACTTCCTTTGCCTGCGCCTGATCTTCAAACATGTTCTTGTTTTCTAGCATCGAGTCAAAGAACACATCACCATCAAGCGACCTCCACTTACGACTTCTCCAAGACTCCTCGAGACACTTAATATTGCTATCCCACTCACCGTAGTTTCCAATGAGCTTTTGCGCTTCATCATGAAATTTTTCAAGCTCATTATCACCTGCTTTCTTTAGCACCTTTTCAAGCCAATGAACTAACGCCATGTAAGAAACTGACGGCACAGCACTTGGTAGCTTCCAACCTTTCAGTTGCCAACCCTGCTGCATTGGGTGGTTTAGCTCATGAAAATGACGACTAAAACGACGCTTGATAAATGCCATTGCACAAAGCGCTTCATCAACCTTTAGATCAGTCTTCATGCCCTGACCACCGTTTTCACGTAATCCTGCCCACAGCGCTTTATTCATTTTTTCGCGGTTAGGTCTTGGCTCACCAGATAGCTCTTGCCATCCATCCATCATCGCGCACTTCACACCTGGTTCTTTGGGTGGTGTGTAAGAGCGCCAATTTTTCCGCTTATCCAGAACTGCACTATCATGCTCGTCAGGTGAAACCACCCAACTCATGTCCCAAAAATCTGCGACCTGTCTGTCCCATATTTCTGCGGTTTCACTCGATGGACTTAGATCTCCTAAGTCTTTTTCCCAAACACAGTCGGCCAATGCTCTCCAAGCTTCTTGAACCGCTTCTGTCACTTGCTCTGGCTCAAATGTTTTAGGGTCGATAGAAGCAACCAGTGTTTTGAAACGATTCGGGATACTGCCTTGCAATGGTTTGTTAGCTGTCTTTTCGCCCACTAACCAAGACATATAGTCAGCATCTGGTGCAGGAAACTTAACTTCGCCGTTTTGTTTCAAAACAGACTGAATTGCCACCGCTGACAACCATGACAAAATAAACGAACCCGCCCAAAAGTCACGAGTGCGTCGGGCTTGTGAAACGAAACCTTGAACTGGGCCGATGGTGAAGTGGAAGTATTGTTGCTTATCCATTAGAGCGACTCCCCTTTCAAAATTGAAACTCTGTTAGCAAATCTTTTTTCGCCACTTTTCTGGTTTCCATAAATCAAATCTGTCAAAACAGACCAATCAATTACGGCAGGCACATTCTCCCCACCCGCATTTATCTTTTCTCCATCAGGCAAAAACTTAGAAGGAAGAAACAGTGAAATACCAATAAATAAATCACCTACTTGATGCACATGAAACAGTAGTGGGCTTTTTCTCCTCTCATGAGAGAACTCTTTTTTATCTCTTTTTAGTTCAGGAGTAATCGCAAGATGCGAACCTTTACCATAGTTGTGTGGTAAGCCAAAAATCACACGCTTTGGGTGAAAACCCTTAGGTGTCTTTTTATACTTCCAATCATGGTCTGCTTTGAAGTTTCGCTCACTCTCGACACCAAGTACCTTGTTATTATTTCCCCAGCTCCGATAATGCATCATCCCAGCGCCAAGGCTTTCTAAGCACTTATAAGGCGTATCAGATGTCGTCAGTATGTCTATCGAGGTAGAGTTACTAATAGCGGAAAATGGTGGCTCACTAGCACAACCCAAAGCATTTAATATCTTTCTAAGCTGTTCGCTATAAGCCTCTATAGTGTCAGGCTTTGTCCAGACGCTTGAAGCATTCATCGTCAAACTTTGTAAGGATATACTTCCCAAACCACGGCTTACTCTACTCCCTAAACCACCCAATAAACCCATAACTATCAACGGCGCTTGTAAAGCATCACCAACCGAGTCATACGAAGTAATGTTGATCGTAAATTCTTGCTCTTCATTGATACAATCACGCCAAAGTGTACCTGCACTTGTTCCTTTATTTTTACTTGAGAAAGCCTCCATCAATCCGTAAGACATGTAACGCGCTGCTGTATATTTTGAAAACTGCGGATGGGCGGCATCTTTCAAAGTAGACTTTAATTTCTCAGGGACAACACGAAGTGTAAAACTGGCGGCTTTTCCATTTTCAGCAGAAGACCCAAACAACTCACTTTCTTCTTCGTGCAAACGTTTTAGTGCATCGGACTCTGAGTGAGCAGCGCTTTTATAAACTCTTGCCCAGTTCAAAGCACGCCACCAAAAACGTAATGCACCTTTTACAGAAGCAGGTGAAATGCCTGTCGCTGCTTGATTAGCATCCCCAATAAACATCGGCGTCACAATCCGATAAGTTGCACGAATGACATGAGGTTCTTTGAACTGAAGAGTCATAAAAAGCCTTTTGCAATTAAGTTATGTAACCGATTATCCCCACGCGCAAGTGTTTGTCACGCCCCACAAGCTTGCGAACTTTTCAGGATAGCTTTACAGCTGGATAGCAGACGCAGGTAGCGTTACGCCAAATCGGGTATTTGGGCGCTTGCCGTGCGCCTCTATCGTATAAGCTTGTGCACCGCGCTTGCCAAGGGCCAGCCGCAAAGTGCTGTTAACACGGGATTTCCGTTGCTCGAAATATTCCTTGGTCATGCCTTTAACCAACGCCGTTTTAGCGCGCTCCAATCCGCCCTTAGAGCTACCGATCAAGCGAGAGTAAATCGCTAAAAACATCTGATCAATCGCCGTATCCGTCCAGCGTAGCGGCTCCTCACCATTGCAACTGCGCTGCAACATGAGCAGGTAAAAACTTAACTCCACCGTGTTCATGGCAACCACTTTCTGGCCACAGCGCAACTCTTGGGTTTGCCAATCAAACTGCACCGCAGGCGGTGAAAACTCGGCTTGCGCGGCATCGACTGTGTCGCTAAAGCTGGTTTGTCCTTTTAGCAACCGCGAGGGCAGCCCTTCACGCAGCCGCACAAAGGGAATATCGGCTAGCGTGACTTCCACTTTACTGGCGTCAAAGCCGGTGTTGTCTTCACGAGTCACCCACAGGCTCTGCGGTGGCGGGTAGTAAAATTCGGTATTAAAAAAGTACTCATCCTCCACCAACACATGCGTTAAGCGATCCTGCGCGCGCCCAAATAACGAGAGCGCATAGCCCACGTAAAAGGTCATCGTGCGGCGGCCTCCCGATAGCGACACCACCAAACTGCTCTCGGGGTCTGCGGTAAGCTCCTGCACAATGCGCGTAATAAAGTCGGCGGCGTGGTTGTTATCGTCACGGCTGCGGATATCGTCGAGCAATTGCCCGTCGGCATCGCTTATGCAATGCACCTTGATAAGATCGGACTGAGGCAATGCGAGCTGATAATCGTCGCATAGCTTATTGAGCCAGCCGCCCTTGCCCGGCTCATCCAGCAAATCGCGCACATAAGGCTCGCCGAGCTGGGTGGTGATTACGTGTATTTCGGTAGGCATACACACGGCATCGGTCTGCTGCGTGAGCGCGTAAATGGTCTCCGTTACGATTTGTGGAGATTGCGCCGCAACGGCCAATAGTATGCGGCGTGGGTAAGTGTGCGGGTGGTGGGATGCGTGTAATTGAGAGGGGGAATTCAATATCTGCCAGCCTTAATAATTGTTCGAATATTGAAACTAAACGGGCATTTAGTCTATTCAATCTATCGAGCAAAAGCCACTTGGCAGAGGCGCTGAATCTGTTTATTTATTGCTTGAATACAGAAATATCATGTTACTTTTTTGGATGCTTTTTTTACGAAATATAGCAAGGTAGGTTTTCCTACCTTGCTGGTTTAATCCCTTCTTCATCAGGGCATCGTTTTCACATCAAAGCACAAGTTATCTGGATGCCTTCCAGAGTCTTAATCCCTTCTTCATCAGGGCACCGTTTTCACGGTCAAGGCGGCAGTCCGCGCCGGTAACAGTGTCTTAATCCCTTCTTCATCAGGGCACCGTTTTCACGGGCATATCCTACACATCAGTGAAGTCTAGTTCGTCTTAATCCCTTCTTCATCAGGGCACCGTTTTCACAATTATGAAATGCCTTGACATGTTGCCTATTGCGTCTTAATCCCTTCTTCATCAGGGCACCGTTTTCACCCAACTTAATTTATCAAACCAACCGCACAGGTGAGGTCTTAATCCCTTCTTCATCAGGGCACCGTTTTCACGATACCTTCAACCGTTATCGAGTCAGACCAGACCGTCTTAATCCCTTCTTCATCAGGGCACCGTTTTCACAGTGATAACGGCGACAAGTGTGCGATTGGATGCGTCTTAATCCCTTCTTCATCAGGGCACCGTTTTCACGGATTTATTACCCGTATCGCTCAGACCGCGTAAGTCTTAATCCCTTCTTCATCAGGGCACCGTTTTCACCGCGGACACCTTTTTCAGCCTTTCCTTTCAATAACTTGCAGAGGCCCTTGTCAGGATTTTCAGTTTTCAAAAAGTTAGGTTTGGACATTTTTCAACCAATTAGCCAAATAAGCAATACATCAGCGGTGTGTTCTCATTATCCACTCAAGGCCACCATTTGTCACTTCCCACAAGCTTGCCAATGTGCCAACTCAGCCTGCGTAATCCCCATGCCTGCTATGCGATGTGGTGCTAGTGCATCAAGGTCAAATTGCAGATCGCTTAAGAACTTTTCCCGATGCGCGTCTTCAATCTGGCTTTGCACAAAGGCATCAATCGCGGCCAACTGCGCCTCGCCGTGTAGATTTTCCCGCACAATGTCAGCAATCAAAGCCCGACGCGGCGCACGATATTGCACCCGCAATAAGTCAATCCCCAAGGAGTCCGCCCGCGCGGTGTAATGTTCGCAACTGCGCAAATACGACCAGGTGTACAGCTCAGCCAATGGCCCGGTTTCATTCAGTTCATAACACACCAGCATCGACGACACATAAGCCTCGACACTAATATCGCTAAACGACACCGGCACACAATTATGGCGTACTAATGGCAAGTTGGCCGCCAGCCGCGCGGTGCGCTTATTCACATCAATAAAAGCCTGCAAATACGCCAGATGCACCAGCAGAAAAAAGCTCTGTTCATACGGGTCGTGAATGGCCTCGGCAGTGTCCACAATGGCCGAAAGCTGCGCCATTAACCGCGCCTCGCCTTCCCATGGCAGATACACCGATGAGGAGATCCGCACGCCACCGGTTCTCACCTGCCCCGCATCCTCCGGCTGCACCAAGCCATCCGCCAGCAAATAATGCAGGGAGCGGATATTATCAACGCTGATTTCCATGCGATTAATGCCATCCACCAAAAAGCGAATCGCCTCTTTGTGATTGATCAGCATCAGGGTTTCCATATCCAACTTGCCATCCGCCGCTTTGCCAGACAGCAGCAGTTTTTCAGTATCCGCCAGCGAGTAAGTATTGCCCTCCAGCCGCGAGGAGTTATACGACAGGTTGATTAAAAGATGATTGAAAATCTGCCGCGCGTAAGTACCGGCAGGCAGCCCTTGTGCCAGCGGCTGACCGGCTTGGCGAAGCGTGTCGCGTTGCGCGGCGGATAAATAAAAGCTGCGATTTGGCTGATACGCCGCCAGCCATTCGGGGCGATAACTGCAATATTGCCGACGAATCAATGGCTGCTGAATCTGGTTGATCAAGGCTTGATTGGCTGCGCTAAAACCAAAACTGGCATAGCTTCCGGCGGGCTCGGCAATCGCCGCTAGAGGGCTATCGGGTGCAGCCTGCACCGCTGCCAGCGCGTAACGAACACCGCGATTTTTACCGTGTGAAGTGACCAAGCCAAGCTCGACTAACTGGTGCAAGCGACGGCGAATCGTACGTGGGGATACGTCCGATTTGTCCGATAACGCAGCGATTGAAACGGCTGAACCGCCCTGTTCTGCTAGCTTATCGAGGAGTGATTGTAGATTTTTGTCCATAAATTTAATTATCGGACATTATCGGACAAAGCTCAAGTTATCGAACAGTTTAGTGGGTTTAATCCCTTCTTCATCAGGGCATCGTTTTCACCCACTTTGAGGACGTGAAAGACTATTTAGCTTGGTCTTAATCCCTTCTTCATCAGGGCATCGTTTTCACCCACTTTGAGGACGTGAAAGACTATTTAGCTTGGTCTTAATCCCTTCTTCATCAGGGCATCGTTTTCACACATCCTTGAGATTAATGACCAAATCATTAAGTCTTAATCCCTTCTTCATCAGGGCATCATTTTCACCCAGCACAGCGTTCAACACTTCCCGTCACGATAGGTCTTAATCCCTTCTTCATCAGGGCATCATTTTCACATTTGGCACTTGGTTTGCTAGCAAGGTAAGTATGGTCTTAATCCCTTCTTCATCAGGGCATCGTTTTCACGTACAGCTTTGGCGATTCCGCTGAATTTGGCTTTTGTCTTAATCCCTTCTTCATCAGGGCACCGTTTTCACTCTAATTGCTTTTTATTGGTTAATTATAATCTGTCTTAATCCCTTCTTCATCAGGGCACCGTTTTCACTTTATTATCCTTACCGCTCAGACCGCGTAATTTATGTCTTAATCCCTTCTTCATCAGGGCACCGTTTTCACCGCGGACACCTTTTTCAGCCTTTTCTTTCAATGACTTGCAGAGGCCCTTGCTAGGATTTTCAGTTTTCAAAAAGTTAGGTTTGAACATTCCTTAGCCAACTACGTGAATTTAACAAACAGTCCAGCGGTGAGTTTGCATTATCCACCCAAGCCAACCATCTGTCACTTCCCACAAGCTTGTTTACTCTTCATCATCCCACTTTAAATACTTTGAAATGTACGCAAGGCCGCCAAACAATAGCCCAACAGGCAACTTTAACAAGCCCCACTCAAACGGATCACGGATGAAAATGACATAGATAAATAATGGCACGCTCCCCCAAACAGCAACCAAGCAGATCTGGTAAAGCGCCTTTCCCCAAAAGCTACTCAGAAAATCATCGTACTTCACTGCTCCTTTGGCATTGTGTGGGTTCAGCGTATGCACGTGCTGCTTAAAATCTTTGACCAAGCGCTCGTAATCACTGTCTTTCTTTTGATGTCCGCTTGGATGGAGTGAAAAAGTATCGCCATTCATAAGCTTCAAACGGAAACTATTGCTGGTCAAATTGTAGTCGTTAAAACTCTCAATATACTTAAGCTGGCAGCTCTCGGTTTTCTTCACATGCTCTAAATTTCGTGAAAAATATTCCATCGTAATCTGCCAATCATCGAAACTCACTCTAACGGGACGGCGAGTTAATCGGTTAGCGACATACCCCGCAATGAAATACGGCAATAGCATTATTGCCAGAAAGCCAATTGCAGCGCCGGTATCACCCATGGCTAAACTGACCGAATCGGAGTAAACAAAATACAAAATAATGGGCGGAATATAGAGCAGGAGAAAGACGAGGTAATACCAATAGCTGAAAGCAAAGATCTCATACTTGTTTGTGCTCTTTGCGGTGAGTTCATTTTCCATAACGCCAGCCACTGATTACTTTGATCAATAAAGATGCATAATATTAACACAAAGATGCAGTTATTATCCTGATTATGTCAGTAGCACTTCCCACAAGCTTGTAAGCGCTGAATCCATCCGCGCCTTATGCTTAAACTCACCCCATGAAAAATCGAAACCTTTACCTTATTGCCTACGACATTCGCCAGACAAAACGGCGACGGGCAGCGCTCAAGGCCACACGCGGCTTTGCAACCGGCGGGCAGCAGTCGGTGCATGAGTGCTGGCTATCCGATGCTGAGCGTGGCGATTTGTTAGCCACCTTATCTATGATCATCGACGATGCCGTGGATAGCTTAATCTGCATCCGACTCGACCCGCGCCAACAAGTGATTACACTCGGGCGCGCACTCTCGCCAGATGATGGCAATTGCTTTTATGTGGGATAAACCATGACAACACTCTACCTCGACCGCAAAAACACCCAACTCAAAATTGATGGGCAAACCCTGGTCTGCTACATCAACGAGCAACGCCAGCGCCCGATTCCTTTGTTGTTACTGGAGCGCGTGGTGATTAGTTGTGCCACCGATTTCAGCTCTCAGGTACTGCTGCGTTTGGCCAGTGCAGGCATTGCGGTGATGTTTATCAATCCCCGCAACAGCACCCAGCAGGCCATGGTGCTGGGCGCTGCCGCTAAAAATCCCCACCTGCGCCTATGGCAATATCAAGCGGTAAACGATGCCACTTTCCGCGATGCCATTGCCCAGCAGTGGGTACTGGCCAAAGTCCGCAACCAACGCCGGTTTTTACAACGCCAGCTGGAGGCCCGAGCCGATTTACGCTATCCGCTAACCAAAGCCATCGATCAATTATCGGATGCGGTGGCAAGCCTGCAAACACCCGTCGACGTGGTGCGCTTGCGAGGCATTGAAGGCAATGCGGCGCGGATTGGATTTGGGGCGTATCAGTTGTTTTTTGCCGAGTCACTGAGCTTTACCGGTCGCAAACGTCGCCCGCCACCTGATCCGGTGAATGCTTGTTTATCGCTGGCTTACACCTTGCTGCATACTCGTGCCGTGCAGCTCGCCTACGCTCAGGGTTTGGACCCAATGCTGGGTTTTTTACATGAGCCGAAATACAGCCGCGACTCACTCGCCGCCGACCTCATCGAGCCTTGGCGACCGCATGTGGATGAGTTTGTTTGGCGCTTGTTTAATGAGCGGGAATTGCGCGCGGACGATTTTACAACCGATCAGAACGGCTGCCTGCTCGCCAAAGCCGGACGCTATCGTTTTTATATGGCGTATGAGGCGCAGTTAAAACCGATTATGCGGGCCATGCGTTGGCAGATTCGGCATTTACGGAAAAGGCTTGAAGCATTTCAGCAGGACCTGCCCGCTTAAAATAGCAGCTTACTTAGAACAAACACCCACAAGCGCATTATGTATCTGTAGTGCGATTGTGGGTGTTTTTGTTTAATCCCTTCTTTGTCAGGGCATCGTTTTCACTTATGAAGAAACACCGATGGCTGTGTGCGATACGTCTTAATCCCTTCTTCATCAGGGCATCGTTTTCACTGGTAGGAATTACGGCAACGGTTCTGCTTGGCGCGTCTTAATCCCTTCTTCATCAGGGCATCGTTTTCACCGGGTCTCTATACCCTCTGGCCTCGCTGTTCAGGTCTTAATCCCTTCTTCATCAGGGCATCGTTTTCACGCTACCGCATGACGACAACAGCCTTTCATCGTGGGTCTTAATCCCTTCTTCATCAGGGCATCGTTTTCACAGGATTAAGTTATGTATATGCACTTTTACACAGTCTTAATCCCTTCTTCATCAGGGCATCGTTTTCACAGTCAAATCAAGCGCCAACACAAGGTTTTTTCTGGTCTTAATCCCTTCTTCATCAGGGCATCGTTTTCACATAATTTGTGGATTGATAAGCCTGAAAAACAGTGTCTTAATCCCTTCTTCATCAGGGCATCGTTTTCACCGCGGGCACCTTTTTCGGCCTTTACTTTCAATAGCTTGCAGAGGCCCTTGCCAGGATTTTCAGTTTTCAAAAAGTTAGGTTTGAACATTCTTTAACCAACTACGTGAATTTAATAAACAGTCCAGCGGTGAGTTTGCATTATCCACCCAAATCAGACGCCTGTCACTTCCCGCAAGCTTGTAAAGGCTGAATTATGCCCCTGCCTCTGGCTACACTAGCGCTCATACAATCAGCGATATTCACAGGAGCAAACCACATGAAGCCTTTATATCTGGATGGCAATCAAGTGCTGCGGGCAAAGCTGGAGCACAATGCCATTCGTGTGACTTCACAGCAGCTGGCCGATGTCTGGTTTCCACTGCAGCGTATTTCACGCGTCATTATAAATGGCCATCTGGAGCTTTCTTCAACGCTGCTGGCGGCCTGCCTTTCAAACAATATTCCGGTGGTGATTGCAGGCTCCGGCGGTGAATATGTCGGCATTTGTTTTGGCACCGACTACCGCCAGCAAACCTTGCAGTCACATGTATTAGAGCTGCACGAGTCCCGCTCGCAATTGTACTTGCTGGATCACTGGTTTCAGGCACAGCATCGGCGTCAAATTCTGCACTTGCAAAAGCGCTTCCGGCTGCCGCGTTCACAGTACGAGCCGGCGTTTATCAAAGCCCGCTTAAACGAGTTGATTTGCTTGGATCACCAGTTTTATTACTGGGCCGATTGCCTGAAGCGTTTACTGCCCATGCTGGCGGCGCAACAAACCGTGCTACTAAAACACTTTGGCTTTGATAGTGAGGTGTTGCGCCCCGCTCCAGCTACGCGGGGATTATTACAGCAATTTATTGAGCTGCTGGAGTGGGAGCTTTGGGCGCTGGCTGCCAACGGGCAGTTACCCACGGGCAAGCGCCGCAACCAGCTGATTCATTATTTTCAACAGCACAGCTCTGTACTGGAGCGCAAAACGCGCGCTTGGGTCGATAGCCTGTGGCACCGCTTTTATGAGATTGAACATGAGCCGAACTAAACAAAAGCCGTATCTTATAGCCTATGACATTAGTGATTCCCGACGCTTGCAGCGGGTGCATCGCTTGCTAAAAAGCCAAGCCATTGCCATGCAAAAGTCGGTGTTTATTGTCGTGTTAAACGAGGCCGACCGCGAGGAGCTAACTGCGGCAATAGAAGCGCTGATTGATCAAAAAGCGGATGATGTGCGCATGTATCCGCTGCCCCAGCGCCCGCAGTGGTATGCCTGGGGTGAGGCGCTGTGGCCAGATGGCATGACGATTAGCGGCACGCCGCTACCGAAACACTACCACTAAAGATCAGGCAATGGCTTGCAAAGACTATTGCTGGATCTCTGGTTTATGGCATCGCAGACGGTACTATTACAGTATTTTGGTTTTGACAGTGAGAATTGCGCCCTGATTGCTTTTTGTGACTGTAAAGATATTCATTATGACAAAGGCTATTATGCTAGTATTTATCTGAAGCATGGGCTATCGGACTAGTAACTAATGAACATTTACCTTGATAATTGCTGTTTGAATCGTCCATTCGATGATCAGTCTTACCCCAGAATTCATTTAGAAGCTGAAGCGGTTAAAACTATTCTGTCCCTGTGCGAACAAGATGGGTGGGCCCTGTTAACGAGTGATGTACTAAGCTATGAAGTTCAAAAGATTACAGCACCTGACAAGCGTCAATACCTAGAATTGATATTAAGTTCGGCACAACTCAATATTAGATTGCAACCTTCCTTTAGAGAGCGTGCCAGATACTTTGAGCAGTCAGGAATTAAAGCGTTTGATGCTTTACATTTAGCATGTGCAGAGGCACACGCAGACGTGTTTTTGACCACAGATGACCGTTTATTGAAAAAGATCAAGCAACTACCGGATGTTAAGCTCACAGCTAGCAACCCACTTGCTTGGGTACAGGAGATTTTATAATGAGCGCCATAATTAGCTACCCCACAGAAAGAGAAATCCAGACAATAGCCTATCAAGCTTTGCACAAGCAATTAGGCTCTACTGGCTTTATTAGATTCATACAACAGTATGAGCAAGGACATGGTAATTATACTGAGGAGCGCCATACGCTTTTGGGAAATCCAAGCGTCGACGAGTTATTTGATGCAATACAAACAGCTACAAACTAGCACTTCATCAATATTTAATGGCTGACTGGGTCGATGAAATAAAAATCATTGATCAGCGTATTCTTGAGCTGGAAGCTGAGAAGCAGCAGCTGTTGCACAAACGCCAAAGTCTGATTCAACAGCAAAATAGTCAAACGCAATCAAAACTAACAATCCAGCAAAAGATATCTGTATTCGAAAGCCTTTTCAAAGGTAGAACAGATATTTTTGCTACCCGTTGGCAAAGTACTAAAGGTCGAAGTGGATACTCTGTAGCTTGTGACAATGAATGGGTAAAGGGCCTTTGTGAAAAACCCCGAATAAAGTGCAGCGAGTGCGTTAATCGAAAATATACATTACTCAATCAACAAGTACTTTATGATCACCTATCGGGAAGGCAAGTCGTTGGGCTTTACCCTCTGCTTCCCGATAATTCATGCTACCTACTTGCCGCAGACTTTGATAAAGCAGGCTGGCAAGATGCGGTAAAAGCGATGTCAGAAGCCTGTTCTCAATTTGACATTCCGCACACCATTGAAGTCTCACGCTCTGGAAATGGATCTCACCTCTGGATATTTTTCTCCGAACCTGTCCAGGCTAAAGAGGTTCGATTGCTTGGGTTCTCCTTACTTGATAAAGCAATGGAGATTTATCCCAGCCTATCGTTCGACGCCTACGATCGCTTATTTCCAAGTCAAGACATCATGCCAGAAGGAGGATTTGGAAATCTCATTGCGCTACCACTACAGAAAGAGGCACGTAAATCTGGTTATAGCTGCTTCGTAGGCCAGTCCTTACTACCCTACTCTGATCAGTGGGATCATCTGGCGCAAATTAAAACCGTGTCTCAACAAACACTATCGAAGTTGCTTTCTCAAATATCTCCCAGCCTGATACAACCGCAAGAACAAGATCTTGCCGATAGAAGCCTGCCGTGGGAACAAACAGCTAAGATAAAACCGTTATTCATTGAAAATCCTCCGAAACGAATAACCGTAACGTTGGCAAATCACTTTTACCTCAAGCTTAGTGAAACTCCGGCATTGCTCATTGCCCAATTACGAAAGCTAGCCAGTTTCTCAAACCCGGTATTTTTTAAAACCCAAGCGTTAAGGTTCTCAACCCACGGTATTCCAAGATTTATCACTTGTGCCAAAATAGAACAGGGTTACCTAGCATTACCGCGTGGTTGCGCTGATGAAGCTATTGACTTACTTAAAGAGCAAAACATAAGCGTCGATATCAATGACAAACGACAGGAAGGAATAGAGTTAAAGGGGCTGAAGTTACTGGTTAAACTGAGAGAAAATCAATCCTTAGCGGTCAAAATAATGAGCAAACACGACACAGGAATTTTGTATGCGCCAACTGCTTTCGGTAAAACAGTAACAGCCATTGGCATTATTGCTAAACGAAAAACGAACACACTTATTTTGACTCATAGCCGACAGTTGCTGAGCCAGTGGCAGGAGAGACTTCAAACTTTTTCACCTGGTGTTGAGGTAGGAGTGATTGGTGGCGGGAAGAAAAAACCAACTGGGCTCATCGATATCGCGACCTACCAAAGCTTGATTAATAAAAGAGACAATACAGTCGACTCAATAGTGCAGAATTATGGCCAGGTTATCGTTGATGAGTGCCACCATGTCTCAGCGCCACGGTTCGAAATGGTATTAAATGAAGCTAGGGCTAAGTTTGTGCTAGGACTGACAGCAACACCAGACAGACAAGATGGACATCAGAAAATCATCTTTATGACAGTAGGCCCCATTCGTCACAAAGTGAAACCTAACCATGGTGCTCAGTTTAAACAAGAGGTTATCGTTACCCAAATAGACGACCAACCTCCTGAAAAATTGGTTAATCCAGCCGAGCGACCCAAAATCAGTGATGTCTACCAATGGATTTTAGAAAATGATAATCGCACCCAAAGGATTATTGACGACGTACTTAAGCATGTTGTCTCATCGAAACACCCACTCGTGCTAACTGAGCGAAGAGCACATGCAGAGAGAATCCACAAGCTGCTCATAGAAAACGGAGTGAACTCTGTCATTTTAAAAGGCTCCATGCGAGCTGTAGAACGAAGGAAAGTAGAAGAATGCCTACACACCGCAAGTGTGGTCGTAGCGACTGGGAAGTATGTGGGTGAAGGCTTTGATTTACCAAGGCTCGATACTCTATTTCTCGCGATGCCTATAGCTTGGAAAGGCTCACTGGCCCAATATGCTGGTAGGATTCATCGAGAATCTGAAGGTAAGGATGAAGTCACGATTTTCGACTATGTTGATATAAATATACCTATGCTTGAACGAATGTTTAAAAAGCGAGAAAAAAGTTATAAGACGATGGGGTACTCGGTTAAATCATCCTGTACTTCTTCAAGCGGGTAAGCCGCTTCCTTTTCTAGTAATGCGCACCGCAAGCTTGTAAAAAAACAGATGTGTCTACCCGCTTCTGCCTAAACTAGCAGGTATACAATCAGTGTTTTCAGGGGGGTAAACAAAAGCCAAGCCATTGCCATGCAAAAGTCGGTGTTTATTGCCGTGTTAAACGAAGCCGACCGCGAGGAGCTAACTGCGGCAATAGAAGCGCTGATTGATCAAAAAGCGGATGATGTGCGCATGTATCCGCTGCCCCAGCGCCCGCAGTGGTATGCCTGGGGTGAAGCCCTGTGGCCAGATGGCATGACAATTACCGGCACCGAGCTACCCAAACATTACCATTAGCCGCTAAGCCACAATCCCGCTACACTATTACGTTACTTGTAATATTCCCGGTTTATGATCAAGCATTTCAGTTATCCCGCGAAGGCGGTTATGTTTTGAGCCTGTGGCTCGCTTCGGCCTTACTTTCCGGCGTTCACCTGCTGGGCATTTGGTCGGCGATTCACGCGGCGGTTAAAGTGAGAACTTCGCAAGGTGCGATTGCCTGGGCGATGGGTTTGCTGCTGGTGCCTTATGTCATGCTGCCGCTGTATTGGGTGTTTGGCCGCAATCGTTTTCGCGGTTATGTGGAGGTATTGCGCCAAGTCACTGAGCAGGCCGACCATCATCACCCGATGCAGTCGATCAAATCGTATCGCGCCACGTTGCCCGCTGAGCTGGAGCATAATTTTGGCTTGCTGGCCAAGCTGCACGATACGGCTTACACCCGAGGCAATCGTTTGGAGTTGTTGATCAATGGTCAGCAAACCTTCGATACGCTGTTTGAAACCATCGAGCAAGCGCAGCACTATGTGCTCATCCAGTTTTTCATTATCCACGACGATGAGTTGGGCCGGAAATTTCACGCGGCACTGCTGGCAAAAGCGGCGCAAGGCGTGAAGGTTTACCTGCTGTATGATGAAATCGGCTGCCATGCGCTGAGCCGTTATTATTTGCAACGGCTGCGCGCCGGTGGCGTGGCAGTACGCTCGTTTAACACCACGCGCGGCTGGCGCAATCGCTTCCAGCTCAACTTCCGCAATCATCGCAAAATGGTGATTGCCGATGGCCATATCGCGCTCACCGGCGGCTTAAATGTGGGCGATGAATACCTTGGCCTTGGCAAGTTGGGCTATTGGCGCGATACCTTTTTAAAGCTGGAAGGCCCCTCGGTGCAAGCGCTGCAATGTAGCTTTCAGTCGGATTGGTATTGGGCTTCGCGCAAGCTCATCACGCTGAATAACAAACCGAAAGCGGTGGGTGATCAGGCCGTGCTAATTCATGCCACCGGCCCGACGGATAAGTTTGATGCCTGCTCGATGATGTTTCATCAGGCGATTATTGGAGCCAAGCGGCGCTTGTGGATTACCAGCCCCTACTTTGTACCAAGTCATGCCGTGTTTGAAGTGTTGCAGCTGGCGGCTTTGCGCGGGGTGGATGTACGCATTTTGCTGCCCGAAAAGCCGGACCATAAAGTGGTGTATCTGGCCTCGTTTACCTTTTTAAAAGCCGCTGAGCGCGCGGGCATTAAGCTCTATCGTTATCAACGCGGCTTTCTGCATCAAAAGGTGATTTTGGTGGATGATGACGTCGCCAGCGTGGGCACCGCCAATCTGGATAATCGCTCACTGTACTTAAATTTTGAAGTCACGGCATTGGTGGTGGATAAGCACTTTGCCGCGCAAGTATCCGATATGCTGAAAGATGATTTTACTCATAGCCGGCAAGTATCGAGTGCGGATTTATATTCACGTGGCTTGCTGTTTCGTTGGGCGGTGCGCTTGGCGCGTTTGTTTGATCCTATTTTGTAATTGCCCAGAAAGAAAAAGAGCAAGTGAGTTATCACACTCCCTTGCTCTACCCCAATCGCTACTGGTCGCGGTTAAGCGCCATTAGCCATATTTGAACACAGTGGCCAGCTTCTCAATCACCAACTTAAACGAGCGCTCTTCCGAGTCCGTAAAGTACAAGTTACAGTCATAACCCTGATCATCCAAAAATTGGAAAATCCGCTTTGGCTCATCCAATTTATACGGCACTAGCAAAGTCGCAATTCGGTGGCGTTTCGCCGCTGGGAATTTAGCATTCAAGTGCGTGCTTACTGGCAAGCCTGCGTATTCTTCAGGATTAATCCCTTCAAAATCTTTGGCTTGGGTCAGTGTTGCCGCGCCACCTTCAGACCAAAGTACTTGACCGTAGAAGCCTGCTTTTTCACCGCTGTAACGGAATGAGCTTTCGCCCAGACTGAAGTCACTGTTAGCGTGTAGCAGCCAATCAATTTCAACCGGCTCATCGGCATCCACACTGTCCACGATCACAAAGTAGTTGTTTTGCACAAAGTAAACTTCACGCTCCACACGAGTGACTTGTGGATTAAAGTGCTGATACGCCGCTGTGGCTTCACTTTTAATATAGATATGATCATCGCGCGTTTCAGCCGCCAATATCTGACCGGTTGAGCGCATGGTTAAGGATTTATCATGGTCCGCATACTGCCCTTTACCATTAATTAAAATGGCATTTTTAGAGCGCGTTTGGCGACGCCAGTTCATGTGCATATCACTGCTAAATGCAACGTAATAGCCAGACTGAATCGCTAAATCTTCACCAAAGGCCGACAGGCAGAAGGCACCCTGATCACCGTGGCTATGGCTAATCGAGCCGAACTTACTGGCCTTCATGACAAAGTGAATGTGCTGATCCGGGTCATCCATTTTGTGCTGAATGGCGGCCCAACCGACGCCTTTAAACCAGCGCAGTTTGTCATCATCGGCCGGTGCGGCTTCTTCGATGATGGGGTAGTCGTGCTGGTACATCAGCTCGTCAAAGTTAAGATCCCACCAGCCGTAGTTGTAGAAGGCCATTTCGGTGCCGGGGTCATTACGCTTTACTTCTTCGTAATACCACTGGTACGCCTGATTGCCCGTCACGCCGGCGAATTGGCGCAGGTTGTAGCCGACTTTCAGGCAGACTAAGTCGCCCATGGTGGAGTCATCACCAAAGGTGCCGCGACGCGTGTCAGGTGCTTTGGTGTAGAGTGGGAAGTCGCCGGTTTTCTGGAAAAACGGACGCTGATACAGATCAATTGCGAAATAGTTTTTCAGCAAGTTAGCCGCTTCAATCAGATACGCCATTCCTGTCATCCAATAGTGCGGGCCTTCTGCCCAGCCACCCTGCTCATCGCCCCATGGCGTGTAAACCGTGGCGAGGAATTCAATGGAGTAATCCAGCCATTCGCGCGCTTCCGGCTCTTCATCCCACATCGCAATACAGGCCGGAACCAATACCGCAGATACTGAGCGTACTGCGTGACTGTCGTATGGGAACAGTTGAATGTTAGCGTTTTTGATGACGTGATCGGCAACCTGACGGGTACGGGCTAACAAAGAGGCACGCACCAAATCGCGCTCATCCTGTGTCATTTCCTCGTATAGCCAGTCATAGCCCCAGGCTAGTGCTACGGCCACGCGGAATGCCCACTCATCGGTGTAAGCACGAGAGGTCGGGCCATCCGGGTCCCATGCGGCGGATGAAAGCAACCACGCTTTGGCCTGATCAAGCATCTGCTGATCTTTTAATACATGACCTGCAACGGCCAGATGGCGGATCGCGTAGACCAGCTCCTGACAATCAATATAGGTTTGTCGCCAAATATTCGCGACTCGGGTGTTGTTCGGGTATGGCTTTGGCTCATCCATTACCGGACGCTCAAGCCATGGCTGGACTGACTTCTCAAAGAAGGTCTCCCAGCTGCAATAATCGGGGTTTTCTTTTAGTGACTCGCTAAAGGCCGCAACGCCTTCTGGGTTTAGCCATAAGCGTGGGTGAGCAGTACTAACCGACTGGTAACGCTTCGCGCGATTAGGAATCGGCCCAGCAATCGCCGTTTCCGGAATGCTAAAGCTGCGCACCGTGCTCCAGGCACTTTGTGGCTTGCCGGTTTTGGCATCGCAAACGGCATAGCGCCAGTTGTATTCGCCGGGCTTAAAAGTGACATCCGGCGTTAAAAAGTTAACTTCGATGTTACTAAATGAGTGTGTGTTCGCGCCGCTGAAATCAGTATTGTCAGAGACTTGCAGCACATACTGCGCTTCATCCTCCACCACGGGCAACCACATAAAGCGTGGTGGGTTTTCAATGACTGATGTACCCGACGCAGGAGAATACTGGATATTCAACCGTCCGGCTTTTGGCTCGTCAAGGTAACTAGCCTGCGAGTGAGGGTTCATGCTTGAAGACATTAAAAACTCATCCTTATAAAATTGTGAGTAAAAAGAGGCATGCCCGCTTACGTGAAGACAGGCATGCCAAACGAGGAGATCGGTTTATTTAGTATTGTACTGACGGTCGTAAGCGGACTGCATCACTTCCATGACTTTAGAGTAGCCCATTCTTTCAACTTGTGACATGTAGTCATCCCAGTCGGCGTCAACGTCGCGTGTGCCTAAGATCCAGGCTTGCTGCTTTTCTAACATGTAGTTTTGGATGCTCATCCAGTACTTGTCATAAACAGACTTTTCTTTCTTGTTTAGTGCAACACCAAAGAACTCAGGAACCAGATAGTCACCTTCATCGTACAGGGCGATTCCTTCCAGTGCGTGTTTGTTGCTCCACTGCATCTCATAGCTGTAATCCATGTGGAAGCCACGCGGTACTTGCGCACCAACTGACCATAGCTGAGCGTTAATTGGCTTATCGGCGTTCAGCACTTCTGGTTTAAAGATTGGCTTGCCATCGATCATGTCGTAGTGCTTGCCTTCGATACCGAAGTTGGCCAGGCGGCGACCTTCTTCACTAAAGAAAAAGTCAAAGTACTTAATGGTCTCGACCGGATGCTTGTTGGTATAAGAGATCGCCCAGCCTTCCGGCTTCACTTTGGTGCGGCGATTTTCTTCAATGCGCTTGCCGGAAACAGAGGCTGGTGGCGCAAAGGCTTTAAAGCTAAAGCCTGGCACTTTGTCGGCCATTGAGTCGTTGTAGCCAGCGGTCGATGCAAACCAGTCGTGCGTCATGCCGCCTAAGTTTTCTGACAATAGAAACTCACGTGAGCGGCTGCCACGGGTGAAGATTTCAGGGTCGATCAGCTTTTCTTTGTACCACTTAGCCAGATTATGAATCCCGTTTTTGTAGCCCTCGCCCACGTAGCCATGCTTAACGGTTTTGCCGTCTACATAAAAGTCGTGACGGGTGTCTGAGCCTGAGGTACGGCCATCCCATAAGGTGACCAGTCGCAGCATTTCTTCCCAGTCACGATCGAAGAATGGGATTTCATCCTGCTTACCGTTGCCATTCGGGTCTTTGTCACGGAAGGCAACCAGTACTTCGTATAGTTCATCCACGTTTTGTGGCACTTCAAGGCCTAACTTTTCCAGCCAGTCCATACGAATGAAGTAAGCACGGGCATATTTGCCATCAGGCAGATACGGGATGTAGTAGAAGTTGCCATCAGCAGCGGTAATCGCTGAGCGCACATCCGGATTCGCATCGAAGTACGCTTTCAGGTTGGGTGCATGCTCTTCAATCAAATCATTCAATGGAAGGAATGCGCCTTCAGGGCCGTACTGGTTTACGTTTTCTTTCAGACTGGAGCCACCCACGATGTCTGGTAGATCACCACCGGCAATCAATAGATTAAATGCTTCCTGACTGTTAGTGGTCGCCATTGACGCCACGTTTTTCAGGCTGACGCCAGTACGCTTGGCGGCTTCTTTTTCCACATCCCAGTTCTCGTCATACACATACTTTTTAGTATGAAAATGGATGGTCAGTTCCAGTGGCTTGTCAGTCACCATTTCACTGTGGCTGGCTGCAAATGCAGGGGTTGCCGCTGAGATTGCCGTTGTCATCATAATCGCGGCTGTAAGAGTTTTTAATCGCATGATATTCCTCCGATAGATTTATGCGAGATCATTCTTTCACCCCACCCATCATTATTCCTTTGTTGAAATATTTCTGGATGAATGGATAAAACACAAGTACCGGGATAATGGAACACACCATAATCGCGGCGCTGACGGTTTCAAATGAGTAGGTTGCTTCCAGCAAGCTGCTGGCGAAATCATCATCATTGGTCAGCTGAATAATTGTTTGGCGCAGGTACACCTGCAGTGGGATCTTGTCTTCATCGCGCAGCAAGATCATCGCCCAGAAGAAGCCGTTCCAACGCGCTACGATACAAAATAGCGTGATGGTAGCAATCGCTGGCTTTGAAAGCGGGACAAACACCTTCCACAGCACCTGAAATTCATTAGCGCCATCCATGCGGGCCGCTTCTTCAAAGGAGCTGGGTAAGCTCTCGAAAAAGTTACGTAGCAGGATGATATTAAAGGCGTTACAGGCAAAGCCGATAATAATACCGATGTAGCTATCTAGCAGTCCCAGGTCCCGCATATTCAGGAAGAATGGGATCATGCCGGCGTTAAACCACATGGTGAATGCAATCGTCATATTCCAGAAGCGACGGCCTACCAACTGTGGACGTGATAGCGCATAAGCGCCCGGTATAATAATGATCAGGCTGACGATGGTTCCGCCAATCGTATAAACAAAGGTGTTCTTATACGAGATCCAAAACATGGGCTCGGATAACACTTGTTTATACGCCGCCAGTGTCATATCGACCGGCGTTAGTAATACTTGTCCTGCGGTTGCGGCGGCTCCACTACTAAAGGAGACCGACGCGATATAGATAAAGGGGTACAAGGTACTGATCGTAAACATCGTGATCAGAAACATATTGATCCAGACGAAGACCTTGTCACCGCGTGAGTAGAGATTCATGTTCATATTCATCGTATCGTTCTCCTTACCACAATGACGTTCTGGAGTAGCGTTTACTGATCGTGTTCGCAGTCATTACCAGAATAAAGGCAACTACGGCGTTGAACAGTCCGGCGGCGGCGGCGAGATCGTACTGAGCACCTACCAAACCTTGTCGGTAAATAAAGGTACTGATAACGTCTGCGGTCTCGTAGGTGGCGGGCTGGTAGAGCAGGATAATAAGCTCAAAGCCGACCTCTAACAGGTTTCCGATCCGGATGATCAACATGATCAAAATGGTTGGCAAAATGCAGGGAATGGTAATTTTCCACATCATCTGCCAGCGTGACGCGCCATCTACTACCGCGGACTCATACAAGGAAGGATTAATACCTGCCATGGCCGCGAGGAACACGATCGAACTAAAACCTGCTTCTTGCCAAATTCCCGAGCCGATAAAGATTGGCCTGAACCATTCCGGCTTGGTTAAGAAGTAGATGGGGTCGACACCGAACTTACTGAGCAGCAAATTCACGATCCCCGATGAGGGCGAGAAGGCGGTTATTACGATACCCGCGATAATTACCGTGGATATAAAATGCGGCAGATACACGATGGTTTGCGCGGTACGCTTGAACTTCTGGTTAAGTACCTCGTTAAACATCAATGCCAGCAAAATCGGAATCGGGAAACCGAAGATCAGACTCAGGAAGCTGATGATTAAGGTGTTCTTAATCGCCCGCAAAAATTGGTCATTACCAAAGAGGGTTTCGAAATGCTCAAAACCAACCCAGGCACTGCCCTCAATCCCACGAAATACACTGTAGTCTTTAAACGCAATCTGCAGGCCGTACATTGGCTTATATAAAAACAGAATAAACCAGATGATGGTGGGCGCGAGCATTAAGTAAATCTGCCACTCCCTCCTTAGGTGCCGGAGAAACCAGGCTACTTTGTCTTGAAAGTTTGACATAAAATCATTCCTCCTTATGCCCGATCCGGATGATCGAAAGCGTCTCCGGTGTCAAAATCGAAGACCTTGATCATGCCAGGCTTGAAGTGGAAGGCATTGACATTGTCTAAGTGCGCGATGTCACCATGCGTTTCGGTTTTCACCACAAATGGCTTACCTTCGACCTGCGTGTGCAACAGCGCTTCGGAGCCCAAAGTCTCGATCAAATCTAATTCAACTGAGATAGAGCTGGTATCAGCGTCGGCTTCGATCATGATGTGTTCCGGACGAATACCCAAAATTACTTTGCGGCCATTGTCATCATGGCTCAGCTCTCTGATCGGTGGCAGTTGCAGGCTGTCATCACCAATATTGGCAAACAGTTTGTCATCTTTGATTTCAAGCACGGCTTCCAGCTGATTCATTGGTGGTGAACCAATAAAGCTGGCAACGAATACATTCTTAGGATGGTTGAACAATTCCATCGGCGTACCGATTTGCTCAATGCGACCGTTACACATCACCACAATGCGATCGGCCAAAGTCATGGCTTCAACCTGATCGTGGGTTACGTACACACTGGTTACACCCAAACGCTTGTGTAGGCGCTTGATTTCAGCGCGCATTTGCGTACGCAATTTGGCATCCAAGTTGGATAGTGGCTCATCAAACAGAAACACTTTAGGGTGACGAACAATGGCGCGGCCCATGGCCACACGCTGGCGCTGTCCACCGGATAAATCTGCCGGACGACGCTCTAAGTATTCAGTTAAGCCAAGGATCTCGGCAACTTCTTTAACCTGGCGGTCGATCTCGTCTTTAGGGACTTTACGAATGCGCAAACCAAAGGCCATGTTCTCGGCAACGTTGAGGTGCGGGTATAGCGCGTAGTTCTGAAATACCATGGCAACATCACGATCTTTCGGAGCGACATTATTCACTTCCCGATCATCAATCGTGAGCTTACCGCCGGAGATTTCTTCCAGACCGGCAATCATACGCAAGGTGGTCGACTTACCACATCCGGACGGTCCAACTAGCACCACAAACTCCTGCGATGCTACCTCCAGATCAATGCCATGTACGACTTCAATGTCGCCATAACGTTTAACTATCTTTTCAAGCTTTACCCCTGACATCTTTCCTCCAATTCAACCGTGCCTGTAAGCACTGGTCTAGTCATTAAGCACGATGTTTATATCGCCCTGAATTAAGTCCTTCGATAAAGTCCAACAAGCCGGCGTGTGAGGCCAGTGTTTCGACTTCGCGCTCCAGTGGTCCGATGTGCCTGATCATTGCTGCCTCAGCTTCATCGGCCGAGCCACTGCGGATTGCCGCCACAATAGCCTGGTGTTCTTCAATCACAGCGCCTTCACGTCGAATGTTGTGAAGGCGCTTTAAATAACGCATGCGGTTAACTTCTGCCTGCGAGTCGCGGATCAGCGTGCTGACTCCGGAGACGCCGGCGGCATCGAAAAAGGTTTGGTGCAATGCCTGATCTAACTGGAAAAATTCCTCATCCTGACCCGCTTCAAGCGCCTGTACCTGCTTTTGCAAAATGCTTTGCATTTTCAGGCTGGTGCTCCAGTTTTGCTGGACGGCGGCACGTCTGACTGCGCCGATTTCAAGTTGCTGGCGGGCAAAGCATGCCTCGATATAACGATTAACCTGGATGGGAGTGACGTAGGTGCCACTTTTAGGAACGATTTTCACTAAGCCGATACCCTGTAAGCGAATCATCGCTTCACGGACGGGGGTTTTGCTGGCATTGAGTGCTTCGGCCACTTCTTTCTCCGAGATCATTTGTCCCGGACGGAGTTGCAGCGAAATGATTAATTCTTTGAGGAGGGTAAATACTTGAGAGGCCAATGAGCCTGCGGCTTCAAGCGGCTTATTTTTCAATAAGTCCGAAACTGGCAGTGACTGCTCAAGTTCTGGCATCGGTTCCCTCTCCTCTGTAGTCGCACACTGATGTGCGAGTAAATATCTTAAATAACTAACTAGTATCTTAGATTGAGTTTTTTGAAAAAGCAAATGTTTACAACTTAAATTACAAATAAAAGACAAGAAACTAACAAATAATTAAGGATTGGGCAGGGAAATTACGGCAGGAATAAATAGTTAAATCATTGTTTTTATTATTTAATATTTATTGGCATAAGACTTAGTGATTGTTTTTAATACCAATTAAAAAAATCATTAAAAACAAGCGATTCAGAACCCGTCGCGGGTGACAGGTTCTGAGTGTAGGCGTCTTAAGAGTGGTGAAAAAACTAAGATACTAGTCTTTGATCGAAGAAAAATGGGGAATTTTAACGCAACTGACCGGGGCGCTTACCCGAGGAATTTAGGAGCTCAATGTAGTCTAATAATTCAGGATTGGACGATAAACTATCAATTTCTGCTTCCAATGAGCCGATGTGCTGAATCAAGGCCGCCTCGGCATCATCTGCAGATCCTGCACGAATAGCCGACACAATCGCTTTGTGCTCGTCGATGACCTGCATTTCGCGACGAATATTGTAATGACGCTTTAGATGACGAATTCGGTACACATCCGACTGTGATTTTTTAACCACTTGCCAGACACCGGAAATACCTGCCATTTCAAAAAATGACTGGTGCAGTGCTTCATCGTATTTGAAAAATAATTGATCATCACCGTCGGCCAGTGCTTTCACTTGTCGGGAGATGGTGGTTTCCAGATTGAGCACGCCGCGCAAATCATTATTACGCTCCGCTGCACGCCTGACCGCACCAATTTCCAATTGCAGCCGGATAAAGCAAGCTTCAATGTAACGGTCCAGACTAATCGGCGATACATAGGTACCACTTTTAGGGACAACCCGCACCAGTCCGGTATCTTCCAGCTTAATCAGCGCTTCGCGAACGGGTGTTTTGCTGGCTTTTAAGGAGTCGGAAATTTCTTTCTCCGACATCGCTTGGCCAGGTTTCAGGCGAATGTTGACGATACAATCCATCAGAATGGTGTAGATTTGCTGAACCAGACTCTCTTTAGGGTCTAGCCATACGCCGTCTAGCAGCTCCGATACGGTATTGTCTTTTAAATCAGCCATCTACTCATCCTATAAAACTTTCAAAAACAATCTGGTATATTAAAATATATATTAACATATTAGATGCTATAATTTTGCATCAGTTATACAACGCCCTATTTTGAAGCAAAAACATTCGTTTGGGTACCAAAGCGTTGTGAGACTTGTATACCTCTGTAAAACAGCCTGGCGGAGTCATCATGAGCACTACCACCCCGACTAATCGGGATGTCTTTAATTTGTCGTGGCCAATCGCCATGAATGCCGTTTTATTGCAGCTAATTTTAGTAATCGATACGGTCATGGTCACGCCGCTTGGTGAGCAATCCCTTGCAGCGATGGGCTTGGCGGCCAGTATTGCCGGCATTATCTTGGGTTTATTACATGCTTTTTCAAATGGCACCCAGCTATTACTCGCCCAAGCCTATGGTGCCAAGCGCACCGCAGCCATCCGCACGGGTTTTAATGCAGGCCTAATCATTAACTGGTTGATTGCCCTGTCCGGCATTGTGTTTATTTTGGGTTTTGGTCGCGCCTTTGTTGGCTTTATCGCGGAAACAGAAGCGTTAGCCGACCTCGCTTATACCTACTTAAGTATTTTTTCAGTGGTGATTTTTGGTATTTCGATTTGCCAGAATATCACGGTGTTCTTTAACGCCACTGGCAATAGCCGACTGCCCTTCTACGCCAATATCTTCGAGCTACCCATTAATGTCGCCGCGAGTATGGCATTAATTCATGGCTTGTGGGGATTTCCGGAGCTGGGCTTAGCGGGTGCCGCTTGGGGGACTGCGATTGCCGTCTTATCCCGTACCTTATTTCTCATTGGCTTTCTGGTTCGTCAGCCTAGTTCGCCTTTTAAACAGCTTCAATTAAGTGAAGTCTCGTTTGCTCATATCCGCAATCACTTCAGCAAAGCACTGCCAATCGCTGCGACCTTTGTCACGATGATTCTCTCTAATAGCGTTTGCCTGATGATTTATGCGCGACTGAGTATCAGCGAGTTTGCTGCAATCACGCTGCTATCGCCTTGGATTAAGGTGGCAGGTCACATGGTCATGGCTTGGGCGCAAGCGACCGGCATTCTGGTGGGGCAGTTACTGGGCAGAGGGATTGGCGAAAACCTGGATCACTTTATTAGCCGTGCCTGGCGCGCGGCCTTTGGACTGGGGCTAATCGTATCCTTTTGCTATCTCGGCATGTTTTTTATGTTTGAATGGCTTTATCCCGAGCTGCAACAGGAAACTATCGATACCCTGTGGCAGTTTATGCCGATCTTAGTGGTTACGCCCTTTATACGCTCCTCAAACACCATCTGTGGCCATGTGTTACGCGCTGGCGGCGATGCGACTCATGTCTTTAAAATTCACGCCTATACGCAGTGGCTGGTGACGGTGCCGCTCTCGGTATTGTTTGTGTTGTACCTAGAGTTGCCCGCCGTATGGGTGTTTGGGCTGACCTTACTGGAAGAGCTAATTAAAGGCGTTCCCTTTCACTTGCGCATGTACAGTGGCCGCTGGAAAAGGCGTTTAGTCGATAACGATTAGTGATAATCTAATGGGCAATTAAAGTGCAATGAGAATGCCATGTCTGTTATTTACTCGAACGATCATATTTATATCAAAGTCCACAGCAGTGAAATTCCGTGGTTGAAGATCTATTCGCAGCAAAGCTGTAAAGAGTTTACCGAATGTGATGACACAACCCGACAGCAGATTTGGCAGTTGCTGGGTTTAATTGAGCGGGAAATGTTGGCGTATTTCAAACCAGAGAAGATTAATATTGCCTCCTTTGGCAATTACAAACCGCAGGTGCATTGGCATGTGATGGCACGCTTTGCAGAAGACAGCTACTACCCTGAACCAATGTGGGGTGCTAAGCAGCGTGAAGCGGAATTAGAATTTCCGGAAATGAGTACGTTTCTAGAAGGCTTGTTGCCAAAAATTGAAGATACGCTCAACAAATGATGAAACGAAAGAAGCCCCGAAAAACGGGGCTTCTTTTTGAGTACTGAAAGCACACAGCCATCAATTGATAAGCTTGTACTCTATGCTCAGTACTTTATTAAAACAGTCTTACGAAAACAGCAAACCACCGTTGATATCAACGTTAGTTCCTGTGATAAAGGCTGCTTCGTCGGATGCCAAGTAAACCGCTAGGTTGGCAACATCTTCCGGAGTCCCTTCACGCTTTAATGGCGTAATGCTGGCAACGTGTGTGCGGACTTCATCTTTCGTGAATGTGTTGTGGAAATCAGTGTCGATCATGCCTGGGCACAAGGAGTTAACACGGATTTTAGGGCCAAGCTCTTTCGCCAAACCACGGGTATAAGTCATTACTGCACCTTTAGACGCAGCATAAGCCGTCGCGCCCGGGCCACCACCGTCGCGACCGGCTTGCGATGCAAAAGTCACAATGGAGCTACCCTCGCCCATGTGTGGCAAACACGCCTGAACCATCATATACAATGAGGTCAGATTCAGAGACATTACTGTATTCCAATGCTCTAGCGTGCTTTCAACCGTCGTTTTACGCGCCACCAAACCACCGGTTACGTGGATCAATGTGTCGATGCTGCCGAAGGTATCTAATGCTTTTGATACCAGTGCGCTTACGTCTTCTGGGTTGGTCATGTCGCCTTGCACTGCAACGGCTTTACCACCTGCTGCCTCAATCTCTTCTACCGCTGAGTCAGCGCCTGCGCTGCTGCTATGGTAGTTGATTACAACATTAGCGCCAGCCTGTGCCAAACGCATTACACAAGCGCGTCCAATGTCACGTCCGCCACCGGTAACGATTGCTGTTTTTCCTGAAAAATTCATGCCTAACTCCTAAGTGTAATAATGATTTCTGGCTATAACGTCACAATGACAGGCGTGTATCCGCCCCCTCCTGTGTTCGGCCATTACAATAGTTAATATCTTTTGACAGGTCAAACTATTTATGTAATCTTGTATTACAAGTTGACTACGGCTAACTTACGTTTTCAGAAACACTTACGCAACCGTTTCTCAGAGGAAGGAAATCAAGTGACCAATACCGTACCCACCTTTAGTGCCTCCTGCATTCTCATCCGTCGCACAATCAATCGGCATACGCCCGATTCAGTTTGATATCATTCTCATTACCCCGACAAACCTTATGCCCGGATGACGCAATGGATTTAAATTTTCAAATCAATAAACGCGAAAAACTCTCAGATCAACTCTACGGGCAATTGCTGGAAAAAATTGTTTCAGGCGAGTTAAAAGAAGGCTTTAAATTGCCCTCTGAAAACGAGATTTCACGCGCCTTTCAAGTCTCCCGCCCTGTCATTCGTGAAGCTTTATTGCGCTTGCAGGCCGATGGCTTAATTTATTCACGTCAAGGCGCTGGCTCGTTTGTAAAAGCTCGCCCGCCAGAGGGCTTGATTAAGTTTACCGCCCCTTCTGATATTCCGGGTTTACTGCGCTGCTTTGAAGCGCGCTTACCACTGGAAGGTGCCGCAGCCGCACTAGCCGCTCAACGCGCCTCTGAAGAGGATTTGCAAGCCATCGAAGCGGCATTGGTCGCGATGGAAGATGCCATGAATAATGGCGAGATCGCGGATAAAGCAGACTTCGACTTTCACATGGCGATTGCCACCGCGACTGGTAATGACTTTTACATGTCGATCTTAGGCACACTGCACACTGCCATGCGCTCCGGCATGCGCGTCGCACTCAATATTACCAAAGGCGGCTCACGTGAGCGCGTAAAAAAGGTTCAGGAAGAGCATCGAACCATTTATGATGCAATTTCATTGGGTGATGTAACGGCGGCAGACCTTGCCATGCGTTATCACATTCAAAGTGCCCGCACTCGCTTGATGAATCATCAGCGCGATACTTAATGGTTTAACGCAACACGGCTTTATTGATCATGTCTGAAATCTTGTCTACGCCCGACACCGCAGCAGCGCCACTATCGAGTGAAACACTAGCCCGATTACCGCGCCTGATGGTGGTGATGGGCGTTTCCGCTTGTGGAAAATCCACCATTGCCAATGCTCTGGCTCAGTCATTAGCTGCTTCATTTATGGATGCGGATGATTATCACAGCACTGAGAATATCGGAAAAATGAGCCGTGGCGAGCCACTCACCGATGAAGACAGGTATCCGTGGTTGCAGCTATTTGGGGAAAAGCTGGCCGCTGAGCAAGGTCGCTATGTTGGCGCTTGTTCGGCGTTGCGCAAGCAGTATCGGGAGTTAATCACAGAGTCGGCTAAAGAGCCGGTGCTATTTATCTTTTTGGATGGTAGCAAGTCCCTACTGCAGCAGCGTATTAACGCCCGCCAAGGCCATTTTATGCCGGGAAGTTTGCTGGATTCGCAGTTTACGACACTCGAACGTCCGGATGCCGATGAGCTGAGTTGCGCCATCGACATTGACGGCACACCCCAGCAAATCATGCAGCGAATTAATGTAGCGCTTCAAGCGTTTGAATAACACCCCGCAACTCTGCCATTCCCTTTAAACGACCTAAATACGAATAGCCTGGGTTAGAGCGGACATTTTCTTCAAAGTCCAACAAGTGACCATGATCCGGGCGCATGAATATCTCAGCGCGCTTGCGGCCATCTGATGCTTCTTTTTCAGCTTCCAATAACACCTGAATCAAGGCGATCATATTGATGTCGCCATTCAGGTGCTCTGATTCATAGAATGAACCATCAGTGGCGCGGCTCACATTTCTTAAATGCGTGAAGTAAATGCGGTCAGCGTATTTGCGCGCCATATTCACCAAGTCATTATCCTGACGCGAACCAAACGAGCCCACACAGAAGGTTAAACCATTGGCGGGGCTTTTAACGGCATCAAACAAGTAATCTAAATCCGCTTCGGTAGATACAATGCGTGGCAGACCAAACAGTGGGAACGGTGGATCATCCGGATGGATGGCCAAAGTCATGCCGTACTGCTCAGCGGTTGGCGTCACTTCATTTAAGAACGACACCAAGTTATTGCGCATATCGTCATTACTGATGTCATCAAACTTGGCAATACGGTTAGCAATTGGCTCGCTACCATAGCTCTCTGCGCCGCCCGGTAGTCCGGCAATAATATTCTTTTCCAGTAGCGCAATGGCTTCCGGTGTTTTCTCAGTCAAACGCTGCTTGGCTGACTCAACCATCTCTGCATCGTAATCATCAGCGGCATTAGCGCGCTTTAACACGAATACGTCGTAAGCAACAAAGTCGACCATATCAAAACGCAGCGCGATGCCTTGGCCATCCAGCGCATAATTCAGATCGGTACGCGTCCAATCCACCACGGGCATAAAGTTGTAACACACCGTTTTAACGCCTGCTTCACCTAGGTTCGCCAGTGTTTCTTTCCAGGCCGCAACTTCCTCATGGGCCGCTGCGCCTTTCAGTTTGATCTCATCGCTCATCCAAATGGATTCACACACGTCCCAGGTTAAGCCGGCTGCTTCGATTGCCTGCTTTTGCTGTTGGATATCTTCCTTAGCCCAAACTTTACCCGGTGCATAGCCATGCAGTGCGCTCACAATACCCTGTGCGCCTGCCTGTCGAATACTCTTTAGGGTAATAGGATCATTTGCCCCGAACCAACGCCATGTTTGTTTCATAATATAATGTCCCGCTTGAATTAAGAGTTAGCTTACGCCTGTACGACGCTAAATGGTACTAAAGCACCTTTATTGCAAATCACAATGGCCGCACAGGACTGCCCTGCTTTAATCGCTTTTTCAATATCACCAGAGCGTAATAGCTCAGCTAGGTAGGCGCCATTAAAAGAGTCGCCCGCCGCAGTCGTATCCACCACGCCATCGACTGGATTAACGGCAAAACTACGGCGCTCATCACCCTGCGCCCAAAGTGTTGGCTCGCCACCATTTTTAACGATGACTTCATTCACACCCAACGCCAGATAACGCTGCGCAGTATCTTCTGGTGTGGCATCGCCAAAGAAAATTTGCTCATCTTCAAAGCTTGGCAGCACGATATCGGAAATTGCAGAAGTGCGTGTAATGATATCGCGCATCCGCTCTTCCGTTTTCCAAAGACGCGGACGCAAGTTCTGATCAAACACGACCATCGCACCGGGCTTTAAAGCAACACGCAGATTGCTAATTAACAACTCGGCATCCGCATCTGGCAAAATTGCCATGGTGATTCCGGATAAATACACAATGTCCGCTTGGCTAACCGCATCCCATAAGGCTTGTGGGTTTTGCAGCATTCTTCTGGCCGCTGAAGCATCGCGCCAGTAACTAAAGCTACGCTCGCCGCCATCCAGATGAATTTTGTATAAGCCTGGAACAGCACCGGCAATGCGTGTGACCGAGTCCACATCAACGCCGGAGGCTTGTATAAAGCTCAACATCTTATCGGAGGTTGGATCATCACCAACTGCGCTGAAAAAGCTGATTTTTGTATCTGGCGTTGCCAGTGCTTTGGCATACCACAGCGAGTTAAATACATCGCCTGCAAATCCTTCACGCCACAAGTTGTCACTCTCAGATGAAAGCTCAATCATGCACTCGCCAATACCCAGTAATGACTTCATAGTTAACGTCCTCAAACGTTGTAGACTTTATTCATGTGGCAGCGTTGACTTAGTCAGACGAGCCAGCACCTTCAAATACCCGCGTTCGGGCATTTTCAATATGTCGACGCATTGCCGCACGTGCCGCTGCTGCGTCACCTGCTTCAATCGCATTTAAAATTTCACGGTGTTCCTGCTGAACTGTTTCCAAGCGCACGCGAGGCTTCATCAATGACAAATTACGCGTCAGATTCATACCAGTCAGGATATTGGATTTCATGGAGCTGCGGGCAGAGGCGAAATAATGATTATCCGACGCCCGGCAAATGGCCGCATGAAACACTTCATCGGCATCCACACCCAACTCGTTTTCTTTAATGCAGCGATCCAGTTCCGCTAAGGCAGCGCGCATTTGTCCGATATCAGCATCCGAACTGCGCTTAGCCGCAAGGTAAGCCGCCTCGCCTTCAATAGCCGCGCGAAACTCAAAGGTCCGTTGGATATCGGCAATGGAGCCGACCGGTGCAAAGTCCAGTACTTCCTCATCGGGACGTCGCTTTACAAAGGAGCCGGAGCCTTGGCGGGAGACGATCACATCATCCGCACGTAATTGCTTTAATGCCTGACGCAGTATCGGCCTCGACACATTCATGCGTTCACTGAGTGCATGTTCGGTCGGAAGCTTTTCGCCCACACCGATTTCTCCCTGCACAATCATAGACAATAGCTGTTCATACACACGGTCTGCCAACGTGGTATCCCTGAGCAGCAGCGAGTCGCTCTGCGGTAATTTAGTGTCCGATGATTTCATTCGCTCCTTGTGTATCTAACAGTACTAAGCCATTAGTATAGTAATTTGTTAATAATTTGTAAATCAATTCTATACAATGACTCGCGGCTCCGCTTCCAGCGTAATTCTAAACTTCGCTTCAACCGAGCTAATAATCTGCTGCGCCAGCGCCCATAGCTCGTTACCACTTGCCGATCCGTGATTAACTAATACCAATGCATGTTTCTCATAAACACCCGCATCATCCAAACGATACCCTTTCCAATTGCATTGCTCGATCAGCCAGGCGGCTGAAGTTTTCTTTTCTGTGTCGTTATTCGCGATGGCATAACCCGGTAAATTGGGATATTCCGCTTTTAACTCATCCCACTGCTCAACGGGGATGATTGGGTTTTTAAAGAAGCTGCCCGCATTACCGATAACGGCAGGATCTGGCAATTTACTTTGGCGCAAGGCAATAATCGCATCGCTAATACCCCGTGAGGTTAGCGTTTGGCCCTTTAATACATCCTCAACACCGGCATAGGCAATTACCCATTGCGGCTGCTTGGCTAAGCGGAAGGTCACCGATTCAATCAACCAGCGATCTGGTTGTTGGCTTTTAAAGAAACTATCGCGGTAGCCAAACTGGCAATCGGCCTGATTAAACTCACGGCGCTCGCCAGTGTGTAGATCAAGTGCTTGTAAAGAATGAAAGCGATCAGCTAGCTCAACGCCATAGGCTCCGATGTTTTGCATTGGCGCTGCGCCTACCGTACCCGGAATCAAGGATAGGTTTTCCAAACCGGCATAACCTTGATCAATCGTCCAACGCACAAACTCATGCCAGTTTTCGCCGCCAGAGGCTTGTACATAGAAGGCCTCATCATCTTCACGAATGCATTGACGCCCGAGCAGCTGCACCGCCACGGCAAGCCCTTTAAAATCATCCTGAAACAGCATATTACTGCCGCCGCCGATGAGCAATAACGGGGTTTCCGGCGTTTGTGTGCGCCATAGGACTAAGGCATCGCAATCCTTAGAATCACGAAGTTCAGTGAAGTAACGAGCCACGCAGGCCACGCCAAAACTGTTATGTGCGGTTAACGCGTAATTTTCTTGTATTTGCATGGCGCGCATTTTACAGAAATCGGGGTATAATATCCCTCTTTTGAACCTTTCAGGCCCCATAAATATGTCACACGCTGTAAACAAAGTTGTACTCGCCTATTCCGGCGGACTGGATACCTCCATTATTGCCAAATGGCTTTCTGAGACCTATTCCTGTGAAGTTGTGACCTTCACTGCGGATATCGGACAAGGTGAAGAAGTTGAGCCAGCCCGCGCTAAAGCACAGGCGATGGGCATTAAAGAAATTTACATCGAAGACTTACGTGAAGAGTTTGTCCGCGATTACGTATTCCCAATGTTCCGCGCTAATGCGATTTACGAAGGTGAATACTTGCTGGGTACTTCAATTGCGCGCCCATTGATTGCTAAGCGCCTGATTGAGATTGCGAATGAGACGGGTGCCGATGCGATTTCTCACGGTGCGACCGGTAAAGGTAATGATCAGGTTCGTTTTGAGCTGGGTGCTTATGCACTGAAGCCTGGCGTACAAGTGATTGCGCCATGGCGTGAGTGGGATTTGAGCTCACGTGAGTCTTTAATGAACTACGCAAAAGAGCACAACATTCCGATTGATTACCAGAAGGCAAAAACTAAGTCTCCTTACTCAATGGATGCTAACTTGCTGCACATTTCTTATGAAGGCGGCATTCTGGAAGATCCTTGGGCAGAAGCTGAAGATGAAATGTGGCGCTGGTCAGTGTCTCCTGAGAACGCTCCGGATGTACCAACGTACATCGAGCTGACTTACGAGAACGGCGACCCGGTTGCATTGGATGGCGAGCGTCTGTCTCCGGCGACTATGCTGGAAACACTAAACAAAATCGGTGGCGATAACGGCGTTGGTCGTTTGGATATCGTTGAAAACCGCTACGTGGGCATGAAGTCTCGCGGCTGTTACGAAACACCGGGCGGCACCATTATGATGAAAGCGCATCGCGCCATTGAGTCACTGACTCTGGACCGCGAAGTCGCTCATCTGAAAGATAGCCTGATGCCAAAGTATGCCGAGATGATTTACAACGGCTACTGGTGGAGCCCTGAGCGTGAAATGATGCAGAAAATGATCGATGCATCACAAGAACACGTGAATGGTAAGGTTCGCCTGAAGTTGTACAAAGGCAGCGTTAGCGCTGTTGGCCGTGCTTCTGAAACGGATAGTTTGTTTGATGAGAAGATCGCCACCTTTGAAGATGACGAAGGCTCTTACAACCAAGCGGATGCAGAAGGCTTCATTAAGTTGAATGCGCTGCGTTTACGCATTGGTGCAGGTCGCAAGTCGAAATAAATGATGAGTAATGACCACGAAAACCGGCTAACTAACCTCGAAATCCTGCTAACACAGCAGGATGACGTGGTGGAAACGCTGAGCCGAATTGTACATCAGCAGCGGCTGGTGCTTGAGCAGATGCAGGTGAAGCTATCACGGCTTGAAACCAAACTGACCAACACCAGTGGCGGCGATATGGCGAGCGAGCAAGAAGAAACGCCGCCACCGCATTACTGATGTCGATTCCGGTCACTCTGGCAGTTAGCGGTCACCCCGACTGCCCTGCCAGCGAGATTGAACAACGGGCGCGCTTATTGCGTTGCCCGCTGTTTGACGCCCAGCCCGATGCGCAATTTGTGTTGCATCAAAGCCCTGACCGGCTGGAGCTTTATAATCCTCGCGAACCTAATACTAAAGCCATCTTTGCCGACTTTGTGGAAGGCAAAACCCGACACCGACGCTTGTATGGAGGCGGTAAAGGTCAGGATATGTCTAAGGCTTTAGGCTTACAAAAATTCCCCAATGCTACCGTGATTGATGCCACCGCAGGCTTGGGCAGTGATGCCTTTGTGATGGCGACTCTCGGTTGTCATGTCACTTTGCTGGAACGTAATCCGGTTGTGCAGTTGTTATTAAGTGATGCGCTGGCTCGCGCTGATGCTTCTGGTGATACAGATGTACAAGCGATTTCAGCTCGAATGCGTTTAGTGCAATCTGCCTCTGTTGATTACTTGGAAGCACTGGAACCTGAAGATTATCCGCAGCTGATTTATCTCGACCCCATGTTTCCGGAGCGCGATAAGCAAGCGCAAGTCAAAAAGGAAATGCGCTTCTTTCATGAAGTGGTGGGTGAAGACCCAGACAGTGGCGAGCTATTAGCCATTGCTCTACAGCGAGCCACCGAACGCATTGTGGTCAAGCGCCCGTTACGCGCGCCAACCTTAAATGAGCGCAAGCCGGATTTCGATATTCGCGGCAAGGCCATTCGTTACGATGTGTATTTAGGTTGCCGTCACTTCGCAGCCCAGCGCCCAATCACCAGCTGATCTTTCGCTTTGAAATAATGAGGCGGTATCAAGATTGGCGCAATACCGTCGCTTAGTGAGCGCCCTGTTTGATCAAAGCGATTGCTGGTACACGTATCCTTGTAGCCTTGTCCGTTGTAGTAAAGCGGGCAACGCGCAGAATCCCCCTGATCAAAATACACAAAGTAGCTCACATCCAGCGAGCGCCATGGGTGCGCATCAAGCGCTGCAGCTTGATTTCCAAAGGCATTATCATTACTCAAGACAGGGGCTTGTTCGGTTATTTTCAGCAAGCTAGCCTGCTGCGAAGGGTCACGCTTTAACACTCTGACTCGCTGATTATCCCAACCAATCGGCACGATACTGCCATATAGCGTATCTTCCAGCATTAACTCCACGGTTTCTGGCGGCGGAGGTGGAGCAAATACCGCATCCCGACTATTGAAGGTCGCGTTTAAAAACACAAATAGGAGTGCAATAATGCCAATTGCCGTGAGCACTTTGAGTATCACGCGGTACAATAATCGTTTATCGGTCATGAGGGATCACAGTGCCTGAATATAAAAAGTTTCTGCTGATAGGGGCGGCTTTAGCAGCGCTTGGCGTGCTACTCGGTGCCTTTGCAGCGCATGGTTTGGAAAAAGCGATTACCGACCTACGCATGCTGGACCGATTTGAAACCGCGGTACGCTATCAATTCTATCATGCACTGGGTTTAATCTTAGTATTCCTGTTAGCAAAACAAGGTTTAGCTTCTCGCTTATTACAGTGGAGTGGCCGCAGTATGATTGCGGGTATCTTGCTGTTTTCTGGCAGCTTGTATATCTATGTACTGAGCGGCACTAAATGGGTCGTTATGTTCACGCCGATCGGAGGTGTATTTTTCATCCTCGCTTGGGCTCTACTGTTTATCGCCGCCTGGAAGCACGCCTCATGATGACAAGATCACCAAAATTCCCATGGATCGTCAGCTTTATTTTGATTGATGCTGTATTTATTTTTTTGCTGGGTGGCTTTAATGAAGGCCTGTTCTTAGCTTTGAACAGCGCCTTTGCCAGCCTGCCTGCGAGCTTTTGGCAGGTGGTTACTTCACTGTCAGATCCGTTGATTGCGCCACTGATTACCTTTAGTTTGTTCTATCGACACCCTACGTTTCTTCGCGCCTTATTCATTGCGATATTGATTGGCATGGCGTTGAACTACGGCCTGAAAAATGCCTTTGCGGTACCACGACCCGAAGCGGTTTTAGTCTCGGCAGCGTTCAATAAGATTGGCCCTGCTCTGACAAGTTTTAGCTTTCCATCTGGCCACACTTTGACGGTATTTTTAATGACTGGCTTGATTAGCGCTTGGTATCAGCATCGGAATCTAAGCGTGTTGGTGTTTGTCGTAGCGACACTCATTGCGCTAAGTCGCATTGCCGTTGGTGCACACTGGCCAGCGGATGTGGCCTTTGGTGCGGTACTAGGCTGGTTTGGTGGCTGGGCGGCAGTGAAAATTTGCACTTACCTGCCCGCAATCATTCCCGATAAAACTCAGATGGCACTTTATGGTTTGACGTTGTTTATCGGGATTTACGCCGTGATGGCGAAAACCCCGTACCCTGATGCACAGTGGTTAAATACCGCTGCCGCCTTATTTGTAATTGCCTACAGCGTGCGCAAACTCACCGAGCTAATTCATCTAAATAAGAACTAGTGCCAGACGGGCTTGCCGGCGGCTTTTTCAATGGCTTCCATCCGTGCATTATGCGCGGCAAGCTCATCGTCATTCGCACGGACTACTCGCAGTTTCAAAGAGGCAGCACTGAGGATACCGGCTTCGCCGCCCTCATCTTCCTCTTCGGTATTCTTGCGAGTATTACTGGTTTCCAGTGTCATGGTGACCTGTCCACCGGTCATTCCCAGATACACATCACCCAAAATCTCGGAGTCAAGCAGTGCGCCGTGAAGCTCACGGTGCGAGTTATTGATATCCAAACGCTTACATAAAGCATCCAGTGAGTTACGCTGCCCCGGATACATTTCACGCGCCATCACCAGCGAGTCGGTGATTTTGCAGCGAGACTCAATATTGCCCCAATCAGGCCCCAGTAAACTTAGCTCGTAGTTTAAGAATCCAATATCAAACGGCGCATTGTGAATGATTAACTCAGCACCCTGAATGTATTCCAGAAAGTCTCTGGCCACTTCGTTAAAACGCGGCTTATCTGACAAAAATTCGGGTGTAATTCCGTGAACAGCCAAAGCTTCTTCATCGATCTGGCGATCGGGTTGTAAGTATTGATGATAATTGTTGCCGGTCATTTTACGGTCGATCATTTCGACACAACCGATCTCGATGATGCGGTGACCATCACGCGTCTCAAGACCCGTGGTTTCAGTATCCAGTACAATTTGTCGCACAGTGTATTTCCTGAGAAGGTTCAGCAGCCGATGATGGCTGCTTTAGGTATTTTGTTGCCAAGCGTGTAATGATTGCCTGACTATTGGTTGCCAGCTTTTTTGTCCATAGCCAGATTAGCCAGCTCATCAACGCGTTCGTTTTCAGCGTGGCCGCTATGCCCTTTCACCCAGCACCATTCGATATCGTGCATCGCGCTAGCGGCATCTAAACGCTGCCAAAGGTCTTTATTTTTAACCGGCTTATTGGCGGCCGTTTTCCAGTTCTTTGCTTTCCAGCCTTTAATCCAGCTGGTAATGCCTTGGCGCACGTATTGAGAGTCGGTGGTTAGCGTGACTTTGCACGGCTCAGACAAAGTCTCTAAGCCACAAATTGCAGCCATCAACTCCATGCGGTTATTCGTGGTTTCCGCTTCATAACCATAAAGCTCTTTTTCATGATTGCCAAAGCGCAATAAGGTGCCCCAACCGCCAGGACCCGGGTTGCCACGGCAGCCGCCATCCGTAAACAGTTCTACTGTTTTTTTATCTGTCATAATGAATTTTTTACTTAGCCGGAATAGTTTTCTCTACGCACACGTTGTGCGGTGCGATTGAGCGCAACTTTACCACCCGTGAGCAAGATTGGCGACTGCCAAACCTTTTTATAAGGTCGTCTTGCAATCACTTGCTTCTTGGCATGAATCACATACAGATTACTAAATAACGGCCAAGCCAGCTTTCCGAGTGGCTCTAACCAAGATAAGCGCCGGTACAGTTTTTCACTTTGAAGACCCGGACGAAAGCCAAGGTATTGCATATCTTTAACTTCAAAACCCAGTAAAGAGAACCAATCCCGTACACGCGCCGGGCCCGGCAGATCAACCGTGTTTTTTAAAGCTCCAGCCGAGCGCATTAATGACCATGGATTAAAACCAATCATAATCACCTCGCCATGCGGGTTTAGAATACGATCAATCTCTCGCAGGACTTTATGCGGGTCTTGGCAAGTCTCCAGAACATGTGTCGCCAGTACCAGATCAATATCATCGGGCGTTAGCGGCATATTTTCCGGCGTGGCAATGATGTCATTGACGAGTTTGTCTTCACCCAGCGTTGCATTAAAAGCGATACGGCTATGTCGCAGAAAGTTGGTATGTCCACTCAGTGCGCCGATTTCCACCGCATAATAACCGTAGACATCTTCCATATACGTTTGGCACAAGGTATCCAACTGAGCTAGAGCCTGTTGGCCGGCCAGTGTTTTATACCATTTCTGGCAAATTTGCAGATTAGAGTCGTGAATTTGCATGATCAACCTCTCTCTATATAGATAGAATGCTACCGCAAACTGACGGCGTATAATAGTGAATGTTCAGCATCCCATGCTTATTAAAGTTTGGCTAAACAATTACTTGCCTTGTTCAGGCTATGCTAAGTCTGCTTGAAATATAATGCAATGACACGCTCCACAAGAACAAACCGCTAAAAACAACAATAATTCATTCAGGCTTTGCTGGTCGAATGAAAAGGGTAAAAAATATGGGAAAGCCAAGAAATCTCTCGCTCGCGATTGCGGCGGCACTTTCGATGTCCGCGATTACAGGATGTAGCAGTATCGGTTCCAGCAGAATCAAAGCTATTCCTGATCAAGCCTCCGCTAGCTCTCCAACAATTGTTCATGAGAAGGTTGCCTACTTAAGTGCGACCCGCTCACGAGCTCCGCAGACTAGCTACGCACCACAACCACAGGCAGCGACTCATAATCATCCTGCCTATCAGCAATCAAACGGTGATGTTGACCTGATTTATGCGGCACAGGTTTTATTAAACCAGCCAGCAGCACGCCCTCAAGCCCGTCCTGCAGCACGACCAAAAACGCTTAGTTACCCTGCCCCACAAGCAGCGCGCAAAGTATATCGTGCACCTAAAAAAGCGCAGCCACAAACTTATCGGGTTGCGAGTAATCAGTCAATTTTAGATGATCCGGCTTACCGTCAAGTACTGCTGCAATTAGCAGGCATGGCACCAGATCCGGTTCAACAGGCTTATCAAGCCCCAGTTCCAAAACAAGTTCAGCGCCCGACACCTGCACGCGCAGCGCGAAGTAAAAACCAACCACAAGTTGCAAGCTCGAACATGTTCGATGTACCTGGTGAAGACATGTGGGACCACGTTAAAAATGGTTACGGCATGGGCAACCATGGAAATCGCCGCGTAGTACAACATTTTGCACGCGTTTATGGCCAGAAGCCTGAGCGTTTGCAGCGCATTGCCAACCGCGCAACTGGCTATCTGCACATTGTAGTGACTGAATTAAAACGTCGCGGCATGCCGACCGAATTAGCTCTATTGCCATTCGTAGAAAGTGCTTATGTAAATACGGCTTACTCTCACGCCGGTGCTGCCGGAATGTGGCAGTTTATTCCGTCAACCGGTCGCATGTACGGACTTAAGCAAAACAAAGGCTTTGATGGCCGGATGGATACGCTAGAGTCGACCCGTGCTGCTTTGGATTATTTACAAAAATTACATCGTCAATTTAATGGCGATTGGTTCCTGGCACTCGCGGCTTACAATGCCGGTGAAGGTCGAGTTTCACGCGCCATTAAATACAATCGTGCTCGTGGCCGCAAAACGGATTACTGGAGCATCAAGCTACCACGCGAGACTCGTGAATATGTCCCACGTTTGTTGGCCTATAAAGAGATCATTGCTCGCCCTGCGTCTTATGGTTTCCGTTTGAACAAAACACCAAACATGCCGAAACTGGTCGAGATTCACGTCAACAAGCCAGTAAATCTGCGTAAAGCAGCGATGCATGCGGGTCTTCAGGCCGATACCCTGACTGACTTAAACCCTAACTTCCTGAAAGGTGTTACCACACCACGGGTTAGTAAACGAATTTTGTTGCCACGCAACCAAGCGGGTCGTTTAGCACACGTTATTCATCAATTGCCAGCTGAAAGACCAGTGAGTATTTCACGAACTCGTGTTGCAAAAGCTAGCAAGAAACGTACTAAGCGCTATAGCAAAAAGCGCAGCAAGGCGAGAACTTATCGGGTTAAGCGCGGCGAGACGATCTATAAGATTGCGATGCGCCACGGTATGACTGTAAACAAGTTGAAGCGTTTGAATGGCCTACGCTCAAGCCGCATCAACGCTGGTGCGCGTCTGAAAGTGATCTGATGATTAGTCACTAGTCGCAAGGCTTATGCTTGAACAATGCGACCCCTGCCAGTAGCTCTGGTATGGGGTCGTTTTTATTGCTGGAATCTGCAAAACAGCTATCGCATTATCAAACTTTGAACCTAGCGTCTTAGCTTATTGGAGTGATCACCATGCAGGAAACTCAGCAACGTATACGCCAACAGATCTGTGCGCAGCGGGCTGCCTTAAGTGTTGAGGAGCAAACGAGTTTCTCAGCGCAGATTTGCCAAAATATTTTGGAGAGTGGCTGTTTGGAATCAGCACAGCATATTGCTTTTTACCTGCCCATCCGTTGCGAAGCAGACCCCACTGCCCTGCAAGCTCAATTAGCCAAAAGCTACCCTGGAAAAACTTTTTATGTGCCTATTTTGCCGGAAGATAAGCAGGCGAAACTGACGTTTGCGGCCTATGAACCTGACTCAGCCATGATCATTAATCGCTTTGGGATTTTGGAGCCAGATTTAAGCCAAGCCAATAGATTAGAAAATGCTACACAGCTAGATGCTGTGATCATGCCATTAGTGGCGATTGATCCACTAGGAAACCGTATCGGTATGGGTGGTGGCTATTATGACCGGACTTTTGCATTCAAACATCAGGAGCAAGCACCGCAACTGCCACAACTCATCGCATTCGCTTATGATTTCCAAATGATAGAAACACAAACGCCCCAGCCATGGGATGTCCCGGCTGAGGCGATTGCGACACAAAGCAACTTCTTACAAATTAAATCCGCTGGCTGTTAGGTGGAATAGCGGGTTGTGAAGGCTCGGTATTAAACGGTGGCTTGGAGAGTTCATTACGCAACTCTTCTGCGCCTTGCTGTAAGGCCTTCTCTACTTCATTGAGAGATTCGGATAATTGCTTATCTAAACCTTGAATACCTTGCTGCATCAGATTATTCAGCTGATCGAAAACAGTTCCCATGGTTTCTTGTACCGTACTACCGATAGTCTCGGCAAGATCGACCCGCCAACCATGCTCGGTACTAATCAGAACTGTTTTACCGGGGATCTTAACGCTGGTTTGACCCTGCTTTTGAGAATATAAGAAAGTATCAATCGAGGCACTTTTCTCGCCCTTCATTACCTCACCCAACTCATAGCGCTCAGGCTTTAATTGCCCTGACCGAATATATTTGAGGTAATCCACCGTATCCCAGCTGGCTAAAGACTTGGCTTTCTCCATATCCTGATCGATTACTGCTTGCCAGAACTCACCAGCAACAGCTTCCGGGGTTTGTTCCTTGCTATTGCAGCCACTCAGCACAGCCGCAAATAACAAGTTTACTAATATCCATCCCCAGTTTTTAATGTTCATCCTACCCTACCTGTCAGCGTTTGGTTTTGCTCGTCATACCCAATCAATTGAGTATTAACGATGCGGTTCTCTAGTAAGACCGCATTAGTGACAGAAGTTTCAACTTTCATAAAGTTAGGCGTATAGCCTGCGTAGATCGCCGTCGTACCTTGCAGCTTTTGGCGCTCCCATAACACTGGAACTGTCTGACCGACATGCTGCATGGCGAAATCCTGTTTAAGACGCTCAGCCAACGCGTGCATTTCTAGACTACGCTCTTTCTTAATTAACTCATCAACCGGATTAGGTAGACGTGAAGCTTTGGTGCCCTCTCGTGGTGAATAAGAGAAAATATGCAAATGACCAAAACCAACGGACTCCACATATTCCATGGTTTGTTGCCACTCAGCTTCCGTTTCACCGGGAAAACCCACAATGATGTCGCTAGTGACATTAAATCCAGGAACACTTTGGCGAGCTTGCTCTACCAAGTGACGGAATGAGTCAGTCTTACAACGACGAGACATGCGTCGTAAAACAGTATCAGAACCACTTTGTAATGGAAGGTGCATATGTGGCATCAAGCGTGGGTCTTCAAACAAGCCAAAAAACTCATCGGGTAAATCCCAAGGCTCAACCGATGCAAAGCGAATGCGCTGGATATCAGTCTCACTCAAAATGGCTTTAACCAAATCAAACAAAGAAGTATCTAAATCACTACCATAACCACCAACGTGCACACCGGTGAGTACGATTTCATTGACACCTTGAGTCTGCAAGCGCTGAACTTCATCCAGAATATCGGCAATTGTACGACTACGCTCATCACCACGAGCCACGGTAACGATACAAAAAGTACAACGATAACGGCAGCCATCCTGAATTTTAATGAAAGCACGCTGGCGACCACGTTGGAATAAATTACTTTCACCAGGGTCCATCGCAATTAATGGCATGGTATTGGCTTCAAATTTATCCATAACCATTTGCGGCAGCTGATCTTTCTGGGGGTTTGGCACTACCAGATCAACCCCTAGGTGATCTGCAACCTTATCGGCTTCCAAAGTTGCATAGCAGCCACTGACTACCAGCTTTGATTCCGGATTTTCGCGGTATAAGCGATTCATCAGTTTGCGGGATTTTTTGCCCGCATCAGCGGTAACTGCACAAGTATTAACGACAACCACATCAGCATCCTGATGATCGGTAACCATCGAGTGCCCTTCAGCACGAAATGCATGTGACCATTGCTCCAACTCTGCTTCATTAAGACGACAGCCCAAGGCTTTCAAATGCACTTTCATAATACGTTCCTGCTTAATACAAAAAGGCCCCTGTGGTGGATTAACACCAAAGAGGCCCGATAGATAACGGTTAAAACTTATTCGAGAGCGGAGTCATTCACAATAACTTCAGCCTGCTCACGCATCGCCTTAATCAAAGCATCTTGCTCACGACGAGATAACTCTTCTTTAAAGCTATTTAAGCCGCCGTTACTGACTTCAGTATCGCCATCAACGACTTTATCTAAACCAATCAGAGAAAAATCGCCATTTGGCAAAATAGTGCTGGCAAAGCTTACTTTACCCTCAGCATCGGCTGGGCTTAGCTTGAATATTTCAGACACAACCTGTGGAGATAGCTTACGATCGTTACGCTTTAGCTGCTCGAAAGTTTCGATATCTGCTGGATTTAATTCAGCAATGCCTTCTAACGCACTCCAATCAGCCGTCTTTTGTAGCTCAGCTAACAGTGCTTCACCGCTTTCGCGAGTTAATTTGCGAGACTCTGAATCGATATACGCATCAGTCGCTTGCTTCTCAACTTCAGTAAATGGCTTCACTGAGGCATCTTCATGGGCTTCAAGACGAACTACAACCGCTTCAGTCGGGCTAATTTCAATCAGTGAAGAGTTACGACGATTGTTCATCACATCATCAGAGAAAGCGGCTTCACGAACAGCAGCTTGCTGACCAAGACCTTCACCACCACTGCGAGTAATCCACTCAGAAGTAGTCACTTCTGCACCCAGCGCATCTGCCGCTGGCTCTAGACTGCTGTCGTTCTCAAAGCTCAATGTTTGCAGCTTCTCAACATGATCAATAAATACTTTTTCTGCTTGTGAGTTACGGTAATCCGCATCAACTTTCGCTTTTACTGCCTCGTATTCAGGAATAACTTCTTCCTTAACATCAAACAGCTTAATGATTTCGTAGCCAGCATCCGTTAACACAGGCTCAGATACTTCGCCGACCTTCAGTGCTGCGGCAGCCGTTGCCTGAGCAGCAGACATTTGATTAAGCTGCATGAAACCCATATCACCTGCTTTTTCAGCAGCGATCGTGTCATCAGAGTCGGTTGTGGCAAGCTCTTCAAACGTTTTTTCACCAGAAACGATACGTGCATGAATCTCTTCAGCGCGTGCTTTAGCCGCTGCATCATCTTCAGCCGCAGTACGAATCAAAATGTGTGAAATCTTACGCTGCTCTGCTTGACGATAAAGGTTAGCATTCTCTTCGAAATAAGCTGCTAGCTTCTCATCATCAACTTCTAAATTAGAAGCCAACTGAGCTCGATCAACTAATAAGTAACGCAGTTTTACACGCTCAGCGCTTTCAAATAAGGCTGGATTGCTTTCGTAAAATGCTTTTACTTTGTCCGCATCAGGCGTGACCTGATCCGTGTAATTCTCTACTCGTAGGCTATAAACCTTACCGCTACGCTCTTGATTAACCAGTGACTGGTAAAGCTCAGCTTGCTGCTTTGGTACAAAGCTAGTATCGGCAATTGAAGAGGTCATCTGCTGCAATGTAAGGTCATCGCGAGTCTGCTGTTCAAACAGTGTAGGACTCAAGCGGTTCGCTTGTAGCAATTGCTGGTAAGTCGTCTCGTCAAACTGGCCATCTTTTTGAAAGCTTGGCATGCCACGAATCATATCAGCAACTTCCTGGCTGCTGGCGCGGTAGCCGTACTCTTCTACCGATTGCTTTAACAGCTCACGGTTTACTAAGTCATTCAACACCTGCTCTTTGATAGTTTTATCATCAAGCTGTGGAGGCAGAGAGCCGTAAATAGAGGTCAGGCGTTGCTTCTGCTGCAGTGCTGCAGTGGTAACCGACGCGATCTCAATATCTTCACCGTTAACAGTCGCAGCAACGACCTTCTCATTGCCATCCAGATAGGAGCCAATACCAAATAGCATGAACGGTATACTGATGAATATAACGATTGCGTATGCAACCCATCCCTTCGCTTTATCATTGATTGTTTGAAGCATGATATCTCTATTATTCGTTAATGTTTTTATCGAAGGGGATGATACCCGATTGAGCGAAGCCATACCAATAAAAACAATCAGTGTGCTAGGCAATGCACAAACTGCAGACGAAAAAAAAGGACACACTAGGTATCCTTTTCTTTCTATATATGGCGGAGCGGACGGGACTCGAACCCGCGACCTCCTGCGTGACAGGCAAGCATTCTAACCAGCTGAACTACCGCTCCGTGGTGGGTGATGAGAGACTTGAACTCCCGACATCTGCCTTGTAAGGGCAGCGCTCTACCAACTGAGCTAATCACCCTTGGTTTGAGTTGGCGTAGTATATACGTTTCACTCGATACTGCAAGGTTTTTTTAAACTTTTTTTCTACTACTAAAATCTTTCAAAGTGGCGGAGCGGACGGGACTCGAACCCGCGACCTCCTGCGTGACAGGCAAGCATTCTAACCAGCTGAACTACCGCTCCATACTCTAAAAAATTGGTGGGTGATGAGAGACTTGAACTCCCGACATCTGCCTTGTAAGGGCAGCGCTCTACCAACTGAGCTAATCACCCTCCAGTAGAAAGCGCGCTAGTTTACTGCATCTTTTAAAGCTTTACCAGCTTTAAATACAGGATTTTTTGAAGCTTTAATTTGGATCTCTTCGCCAGTACGTGGATTACGGCCAGTACGTGCTGCACGCTCGCGCACAGTGAAGGTTCCGAAGCCAATCAGAGTCACAGTGTCATCTTTATTTAGGGCAGCTGTTACAGTCTCAACGAATGCCTGGTAAGCCTTGTCCGCATCTGCACGACTCAGACCGGAAGCTTCCGCCATCGCTGCAACTAAATCTGTCTTATTCATAGATTGTTATCCTTTTAAATGGTGTGATGATGGTTGTACCCATTTCATATATACCAGCCCCAATCCCCTTACCTCAAGAGACGTGCCGAAGTACGCCGCACAGTTATACCAGCCACTCAGTAATTGTTCAACAAAATTTAGGACAGCGAAGCGTGACTACAGTAAATTAGCCACTCTCACGCTGTCCTACAGGTTTTTACTGCCCAAAACCGAGTAGAATTGGCCTATGCATTAGTGAGCGCGAATCTCCTCATCGGCATCAGCCTCAGACGATTTTTGCTCCAGCTTCTCATCAGAAGCCTCTTCATACTCTTCCATAGAGATGGACTTAGGAACACTCTCAAGTGCAATTTCAAGCACTTCATCAATCCATTTAACCGGTTTGATCGTGAGTCCCTTGGTGACGTTCTCAGGAACATCGGCCAAGTCTTTTTCATTCTCTTTTGGAATAATGACGGTGGTAATCCCTCCGCGATGTGCTGCCAGTAGCTTCTCTTTCAAACCACCAATCGGCAATACTTCACCACGTAAAGTAATTTCACCCGTCATTGCCACTTCTGCACGAACCGGTATCTCAGTCATTGACGAAACAATCGCCGTAACCATACCCACACCCGCGCTAGGGCCATCTTTTGGTGTCGCACCTTCTGGCACGTGAATATGAACATTGTGCGACTTGATGAATTTTTGTGTAATTCCCAAGATACGCGCCCTGCTCTTCACTACCGTTTCAGCTGCCTGAATCGACTCTTGCATGACCTTACCCAAACTTCCGGTACTTTTTATGTTGCCAGTACCTGGTAATTTCACACTTTCGATAGTCAATAACTCACCACCAACCGATGTCCAAGCCAGTCCAGTCACCTGTCCGATCTGGTTTTCTTTATCCGCACGACCAAAGTCAAAGCGCTGAACACCCAAGTATTTCTCAATATTTCGCTGACTCAAGGATGTTTTATCTTTTTTCTCCAGCAAATGCTCACGAACAACCTTACGGCACACCTTCGAAATCTCGCGTTCAAGGTTACGCACACCCGCTTCACGCGTGTAATGACGAATCATTGCCATCAGTGCTGCATCGCTAATCGTCAACTCACCTTTCTCAAGGCCATTCACTTTAATTTGCTTAGGCACTAAATAATTGCGCGCAATATTCAGCTTTTCATCTTCGGTATAACCCGGAATACGAATAACTTCCATCCGATCCAATAATGGCCCCGGAATATTCATACTATTTGATGTCGCAACAAACATGACATCGGACAAATCAAAGTCCACTTCCAGATAATGATCCGCAAAGGTATGGTTTTGCTCAGGATCAAGCACTTCCAACATCGCTGAAGCGGGGTCACCACGGAAATCCATTGCCATCTTGTCGATTTCATCTAACAAGAATAATGGGTTTCGGGTACCAACACGTGTCAGGTTCTGTACGATCTTACCCGGCAGTGCACCGATGTAAGTACGGCGATGACCACGGATTTCCGCCTCATCACGTACGCCACCCAATGCCATGCGGGTATATTTACGGCCTGTTGCTTTAGCAATCGAACGACCCAGTGAAGTTTTACCCACACCCGGAGGCCCTACCAAGCACATAATCGGGCCTTTCAGCTTCTTAACACGCTGCTGAACTGCTAAATATTCAACGATACGCTCTTTAACTTTTTCCAGACCATAATGATCAATATCTAAAGTTTCCTGCGCTTTGCTCAAGTCAGACACAATCCGTGACTTTTTCTTCCACGGCAAGCCAACCATCCAGTCGATGTAATTGCGAACAACCGTTGCTTCCGCTGACATCGGAGACATCATCTTCAGCTTATTCATTTCATTGAGCGTCTTATCCAACGCTTCTTTAGGCATTCCGGCCTTATGAATCTTATTGGTAAGCTCTTCATTTTCATTCGGTGCATCATCCAAATCGCCCAGTTCTTTTTGAATAGCCTTCATCTGCTCATTCAAATAGTACTCACGCTGGCTGCGCTCCATCTGCTGCTTGACCCGACCACGGATGCGCTTTTCAACCTGCAGTAAGTCAATTTCGCCTTCAACCAGCTCAATCAGCTGCTCTAAGCGTGCCTTAACTTCAATGGTTTCCAGAATTTCTTGCTTGGCTGCAACTTTCAAGCCCAGATGTGCGGCAACGGTATCAGCCAAACGTGCAGGTTCATCAATACCACTCAGCGAAGACAGAATCTCAGGTGGAATCTTCTTATTGAGTTTGACGTATTTATCAAACAGATTAAGTAGCATGCGAGATAGCAGTTCGACTTTACGCTCGTCGAAGTCTTCATCCACGGGAATTACAGCGATGTCAGCCGTGAAATGCTTGTCATCCGCATTCACTTTTTTAATCAGTGCACGATCGCCACCTTCTACCAATACTTTTAATGTGCCATCCGGCAGCTTCAGTAATTGAAGGATGGTCGCTAAAGTACCGACTTCGTAAATATCTTTGGCGCTTGGGTCATCAACCTCAGCACTGCGTTGGGCAACTAGCAATACTTGTTTATCACTTTCCATTGCCTCATCGAGGGCAAGGATCGATTTTTCCCGGCCAACGAATAACGGAATAACCATGTGTGGATACACAACGACATCGCGCAGTGTGAGGACGGGAACGTTCTTTATCATTTTTGCTCTTGCCATATAAACCTCTTTTGCCTAAATGCATACCTGACGGGCATTTAATGGATATTGGGATAGGAGACATCAATCTCAACTGACAGGGGATTTTTATTCTTATAAAAAAGCCCCGAGCAGGACGCGCGGGGCTTGATTTGGATCAGATTAATCTGCAGAAGAAACTCTGCGCTCAGGCTCGGCGTCCTGGCTTTCATAAATCAGATAAGGCTTCGTCTCCCCCGAGACAACCGACTCATCCACAACCACTTTGGTTACATCTTCTTCTGAAGGCAAGTCATACATTGTCTCCAACAGAATACGTTCCATGATACTACGTAATCCACGAGCACCAGTCTTACGCTCCATCGCCTTACGGGCAATCGCGTGCAATGCATCATCACGGAAGTCCAGCTCGCTGCCTTCCATATCAAACAGCTTTTTATACTGCTTGGTCAGTGCATTTTTAGGCTCAGTCAGAATACGTACTAATGACTCTTCATCAAGCTCAAGCAGCGTTGCGATAACCGGTAAACGTCCAACAAACTCAGGAATCAGTCCGTAACGAACCAAATCTTCTGCTTCAATCGCCTGAATCACGTCTCCAAAGGACTTTTTACCGTCTGCTTCTTTAACTTTTGCCGAGAAACCGATACTGCCTTTCTCTGTACGATCCAGAATGACTTTATCCAATCCGGAGAATGCACCACCACAGATAAACAGAATATTCTTGGTATCAACCTGCAAAAATTCCTGCTGCGGGTGCTTACGTCCACCTTGTGGCGGAACCGATGCAACCGTACCTTCAATCAATTTCAGTAGGGCCTGCTGTACACCTTCACCAGACACATCACGAGTAATCGATGGATTGTCTGATTTACGGGAAATCTTGTCGATCTCATCGATGTAAACAATACCAGTCTCGGCCTTCTCTACATCGTAGTCGCATTTCTGTAGCAGCTTCTGAATGATGTTTTCAACATCCTCACCCACATAACCCGCTTCAGTTAGCGTGGTAGCATCTGCCATCGTAAACGGCACATTCAACATGCGCGCCAATGTCTCAGCCAGCAGAGTCTTACCGCTACCGGTTGGACCTACCAACAAAATATTACTTTTCGATAGCTCAACGCCATCTTTGCCGCCGGTGTGCTGTAGACGCTTATAGTGGTTATACACCGCGACCGACAGTACTTTTTTGGCAGCATCCTGTCCAATGACATAATCATCGAGGAATTTATTAATTTCACGCGGCGTCGGCAGTTTTTCCTGCTCGCCATCGTCTTTTTCCTGCATTTCTTCACGGATGATGTCGTTACATAAATCAACACACTCATCACAAACAAAAACAGACGGCCCGGCGATCAGTTTTCTAACTTCATGCTGACTCTTGCCACAAAACGAGCAATACAGCAGTTTCCCATTATCCTGATCGTCTTTTTTGTCTTTACTCATTCCAGAGAATTCCTCATTTTCTTTTATCGAAGAGACAGCATATGAATTTCTATTAGCTGCTCAATCAAAGCACATTAATGGCAAATGGAAGCTTAATACCATTGCCTTTTCGATGCTTCATTTATGAATATACTTCCTATATGGATACGGAATCAACTAAATACAAGGTTACAAGGGTTTAAACTGCCTCTATTTAACCCAGCACTTTCAATTATTACATCGCTAAAGGCAAAAAGGCCTGTCAAACGACAGGCCTCGGAAGCATAGAGCATTGAATACGATTAACGTTGAGTGAGAACCTCATCAACCAGACCGTAAGATACCGCTGTTTCTGCATCCATAAAGTTATCACGATCAGTATCTTTCGCAATGGTCTCTAATGTTTGCCCGGTGTGGTGAGCCAGAACACGGTTTAACTCATCACGAATTTTCAGGATTTCGCGAGCATGGATATCAATATCCGTTGCTTGTCCCTGAAAACCACCCAGCGGCTGATGAATCATCACCCGTGAATGTGGCAATACATAACGCTTACCTTTGGTGCCGCCAGCCAACAATACCGCACCCATACTAGCCGCTTGGCCAATACAGATTGTGCTGATATCAGGCTTGATGAACTGCATGGTATCGTAAATTGCCATACCAGCCGTTACTACGCCACCTGGAGAATTGATATATAAGTGAATATCTTTCTCAGGATTCTCAGACTCAAGGAATAATAGCTGAGCAACGATCAAATTCGCCATATGGTCCTCAACCGGACCCACAACAAAAATCACGCGCTCTTTTAACAAACGAGAATAGATGTCGTATGAACGCTCACCTCTTGACGTTTGCTCTACAACCATCGGGATTAAACCCAAGGCTTTTGTGTCTAATGCATTTGACATAGCATTGACTCCTTTATAATTATGCAGCAGCCTGTTGCTGCTGAGGATTCATCAGCTCAGTGAATGCCATTTCTTCATCAACTACTTTGGCTTGAGCCACAACCCAATCAACAATCATCTCTTCCATAACAGCTGCTTGGATAGTCTGCATTGCTTGTGGGTTGTTTTTGTAATACTCGATCAACTGCTGTGGCTCTTCATACGTAGAAGCCAGGTTATTCAGCATTTCATCAATCTTTGTCTCGTCGCTCTTCATTTCGTTTTTAGTAACGATTTCGCCAACGATCAGACCTAACTTAACACGACGTGATGCCTGCTCTTCGAACAACTCATCTGGCAATGAAGACATATCAGCGCCATTTGCGTTCTCAGACATTTCATTGCGAACGTAAGTCACTTCCTGCTTAACCAATGCCTTAGGCAGGTCAATTTCGTGCAGTGAAGATAAACCTTCCATGACTGACTGCTTTACGCGGTTCTTAATGGCGTTATCCAGTTCACGCTGCATGTTTTGACGGATTTCAGCGCGGAATGATTCCATATCGCCGGCATCAACACCAAATTTAGCAATGAATGCTTCATCAACTTCTGGAAGCTTAGCCGCCTTCACGTCATTAACAGTCAGTTTGAATTCTGCGCTCTTGCCTTTCAGGTTTTCTGCAGGGTATTCGTCAGGGAAAGCAACAGTGATTGTCTTCTCTTCCCCCTTAGACATACCAACCAGACCTTCTTCAAAGTCTTTCAGCATGCGGCCAGCACCAAGCTCAACATTAAAGTCCTGAGCACTTCCACCATCGAACAACTCACCATCTAATGAGCCTTCAAAATCGATGTTTACGGTATCGCCATTCTCACAAGCGCGATCAATGGTTTCCCACTCTTTCTGCTGTTGACGCAGATTTTCGATCATCTGATCAACATCTTCGTCTTTAATAGCAACAACCGGGCGCTTAACTTCCAGCTCAGCCATTGAAGCAATTTCAAACTCAGGGTAGATATCAACCGTTGCAACGTAAGTCAGGTCTTTACCACGCTCCAGAGTCTCTGGTGCGATTTCAGGCTGACCAGCAACACGCAAGTTTTCTTGAGCGACTGCTTCGCTGAAAGTGCGTTGGAATGTTTCACCCAGCACTTCTTGGTATACGGAATCGCCATATTGCTGGCTAACAACGCTCAAAGGTACTTTACCTGGGCGGAAGCCATCTATCTTCACGCGTCCACGCAAGGATTTCAGACGGGATTCAACTTCTCCGTCAATTTGGTCGGCTGGGATAGTAATCGTCAGTTTACGTTCGATATTACCAGTGGATTCAACTGAAACTTGCATGCACAAAACCTCATAAACCACCGCGTCAATGCGGCGAGAAGATATAATCTGTTAGTCGTAAATTTACCCGGAGACAGGTTTGGAGAAGTCAAATGGTGCGAAAGGAGAGACTCGAACTCTCACGCCTTGCGACACTGGAACCTAAATCCAGCGCGTCTACCAATTCCGCCACTTTCGCATTTGACTTACACCGCTACTGCCAATGAGCTAGGAGCGGGGATTATACATGGCTATAAGCCGCTTGTGTATAATCACTTAGAGAAATTATTAGAATAAATCATGAATATGGTTTATTCAAGCTAACTACTCAATGGGGTGGATGATGGGGCTCGAACCCACGACCACCGGAATCACAATCCGGGGCTCTACCAACTGAGCTACACCCACCACTGAAAGAGTATTTCCTAACCGAACAATGGCGCGTCCGGCAGGACTCGAACCTGCTACCCTCGGCTTAGAAGGCCGATGCTCTATCCAGATGAGCTACGGACGCATGCTCGAAAAAAACGTGGTCGGGGTAGAGAGATTCGAACTCCCGACATCCTGCACCCAAAGCAGGCGCGCTACCAGACTGCGCTATACCCCGTTTTCCAAGTTCCTTCAGAGTGTCAACATATCGCTGTAACCCCGAAGAAGCGCGAATAATACGTGCCTTAATTATTTCCGTCAAGCGTATTTTTAAAAAAAGTCTTCAAAACTTTTACCACCCTCGCCGCAACCTATATAGCTTTTTGAATTTTAAGGAAATACCTGTAACATGCATTACTCATTTAGTACTCACAGAATTTTTCATGTCTCATTTGAAGTTCAACTTGCTTAAAACTGATAAGCAAAGTCGTCGCGGCCGCCTGACATTTCCACGCGGTACTGTAGAAACCCCAGCCTTCATGCCCGTCGGTACTTATGGCACGGTAAAAGCCATGACACCGCTACAGGTTAAAGAGACTGGCGCTGAGATCATCCTTGGTAACACCTTTCACTTAATGTCACGCCCTGGCACTGAAATCATCCGCGCACACGGCGATCTCCATGACTTTATGCAGTGGGATAAACCTATCCTCACCGACTCCGGTGGATTCCAGGTCTTCTCACTGGCAAAGATGCGCAAGATCACCGAGGAAGGCGCTCACTTTCGCTCACCGGTTAATGGCGACAAGGTGTTACTCACCCCTGAGTACTCAATGCAGATCCAGCGAGACCTCGGATCAGACATTGTAATGATCTTTGATGAATGCACACCCTACCCTGCTACCTTCGACGAAGCAGAGCAATCGATGTCACTATCACTACGTTGGGCAGCTCGCAGCAAAATCGCTCATGCAGGCAATGAGTCAGCACTCTTCGGTATTGTACAAGGAGGCATGTATGGCGAGCTTCGCCAAACCTCTGCGGAAGGCCTAAAAGAAATAGGCTTTGATGGCTATGCAATTGGTGGTTTATCGGTTGGTGAGCCGATGGATGAGCGCAACGCTGTACTGGAAGCAACAACACCGTTACTGCCAACTGACAAACCGCGCTACTTAATGGGCGTTGGCAAGCCTGAAGACATTATTGAATCCGTATTACGTGGCGTAGACATGTTTGATTGCGTCATCCCAACCCGCAATGCACGTAACGGCTTCCTATTTACACGCTTTGGTACGCTGAAAGTACGTAACGAAAAACACAAGCTATCGACCGCGCCAATTGATCCAGACTGTAATTGCTACACCTGCCAGAACTTCTCGCGCTCTTACTTACGCCACTTAGATAAATGCAAAGAGATTTTAGGTGCGCAACTGAATACTATTCACAATCTGCACTACTATCAGGAACTGATGCAAGGCATTCGCAAATCATTAGATGAAGATCGCTTTGAAGAATTCCGCAGCGAATTTTATGCACTTCGTGAAAAAGGCGACCCTTTGGAACACTAAGTACGAAAAGCTGATTTACACAAACAAAAAGGCCACTCATTTCTGAGTGGCCTTTTTTTATATCAAGAACACACGACGTGTTACATGATACCCATCTTCTCAAGCATCTGAATAGTCAGACCACCTGTTGGAAGATTATTGTCTTTCTGGTAACGCTCTACAGATAGCAATGTTCCGCGACCGATGCTGCCATCGATAGGACCATTATAGTAACCCGCATCTTTCAGCACTTGCTGAATTTGCTTGTTAGTATCACGAGTCATGTTTGTTTCACACAACACACGCTGCCACTCCAAACGCTCGCTAGATTTCTTAACACGCTTTTCGATGGTGTTATAAACCGCTGGAACGATTGTGCGACGCTCTTCAGCTTCCGCAGAAACATTCTTAACTTTAACAGTCTTGTACTCAGCAGGTACTTTCTCTTCAACAATTGTTGCAGGCTCTTCAATCACTTGCTTCTTAATTGTTGTGAATTCTGCTGGAATTTCTTTCAAGCAAATTCTGTTACCTGTTGCAGTACCTTCACCAGATACTTCTGAATCTCTCCAGATAAACGCAGCATCAGCAACTTTAGTTGTTACTTTAACTGTGCTGAATTCTGCTGGTAGTTTTTCACGATCTGCCGCTGAATCACTAACCAAACGGCTAACGGGTACAACGATAGACTCTGCAGGTACTTCAACTTCTTCAACTGTTGAAGGCGCCTTCAAGACAGTCTTCTTAATGGTCTTATAAACAGCAGGGATCTGAACCAGACACATGATATCGCCTGTTGCGTTATCAATACGAGTAATTGGGCCAGTTCCTTTTTTCCAAACGGCCTTAGCTGGCTCTACCATTACCTGCTCTTCGATTACTTCGTACTCAGCTTCCACCAGGACTTTATCCTTGCTGGATGCTTTAACCATTACAGTTTCTTCTGTCTGCTCGTACTGAGCATCAGCGATATTGATCTGCTCTGCTTCTTCTTTAACCAGTACTTCTTTTTCAGTTGTTTCAAACTTAGCAGGAACATAGTACTCACTGAAACACTGACTAGGCTTAGCAGACTCAAGGTCAACGCCATTAGTCACAGCCGCTGCTAATAATGCAGGGCTCGCAGGAATACCACGACGATCTAAACGGGTAACCCACTCAGAACGTGCTGGAGAAACTTCAACTTCTTCCGTTTCAGTACGGTATTTTGCAGGTACTGCTTTCAAGCGAGTGAACGCTTCTTTAACCAGTACTTCTTTTTCTTGAACATCGAACACTGCAGGAACAATTTCAACAGTATTAGTCTCAGGCTTTACCAGCACTTCTTCAGATACTGTTTCGAAAACAGCCGGTACGATAACCTTTGAATAACATTCGCCAGGCTTAGCATCAGGTAAAGTATCAGTTGCATCGACACGGTCTGCCTCAGCTGCGTAAGACATTGGGATTAATAAAGATAGAATAGCCGCTGAGGCATAACTCTTGTTCAGCATTTGGAACTCCTAAAATATACTACCATTTAATATGTAGTGACTGAGTTGGGCACTTAAATGGAACTCGACGGTCCCTGTGATTATTTTCTGTATTCATAGTCAGGCGACTACGACACCCCTTTATAGATTGCCGACAAAGCATAATCCATCCCCGACAAATGGGCAACCTTCTTAACATTGCGATACCGGCCCCTCTGAGGTACACACTATTATTAGGATTATGTCGTGACACAGAGGATATAGAATTCAGCAAAACCCAGCCTGAATAACATACAAAAAAGGCCTGATAAAAATCAGACCTCTTGTTACAACACTCATTAGTATAACTAACGGTTTGCATAATACTTGGTGCCGATGGCCGGACTCGAACCGGCACAGCCTAGGGCCACCACCCCCTCAAGATGGCGTGTCTACCAATTCCACCACATCGGCACTGATAAAAACTTACTCTTTTGGTGCGGCAGGAACATCCGAAGCTGTTTCTGCTGGCGTTGAGGCCGCCGCTGGCACCGGTACATCAGAAGGCGCAGATGGTACTGCTTTTTCTGGCGCTTGACTAGTACTTGTTACGACAGATTCTACAACACTTTGAGTACCGCCTTCTGGATGAGCAACCAACCAAGCCAGTAACAAAGAGTTAACAAAGAACACAGTCGCTAAGATAGCCGTTGAACGACTCAGGAAATTACCCGAACCTTGAGAACCGAATACAGACCCGGAAGCACCACCTCCGCCGCCTCCGCCAAACGCGGCACCAGCATCAGCTCCTTTACCGTGCTGCATTAGCACCAAGCCAATAATTCCAAGGGAGACAACTAACTGCACGATCAATAAAATGTTATAGAGCATAATAATTAAGTTTTTCTAAGTTAAGCCGCCCGGCAAATCGCCAGGAAGTCATCTGCATTCAATGATGCGCCACCAATCAGGCCGCCATCAATATCCGACATTGCCAGCAGTTCAGCGGCATTACCGGGATTCATACTACCACCGTAAACAATCTGAACAGTATCCGCGATTGCCTTATCGTATGTCGCCAGCAGCGCTCTAATAGCCGCATGCACATCTTGTGCCTGCTCCGGCGTAGCCGTTCTTCCGGTACCAATTGCCCAAACCGGCTCATACGCAATCACAGCCGCTGCAAACGCAGCAATACCGTGCTGATCAATTACTGCCTGAATCTGACGAGACACTACGGACTCGGTCACACCCTGATCACGTTCTTCTAGTGTTTCACCAACACATAGCACCGGAATAATACCCGAGTCGCTTAGCGCTTTAAACTTGACCGCAACATCGGCATCCGTCTCATTATATAGACTACGACGCTCCGAGTGACCGACTAAGCCATATTGGCAACCGAATTCACTCAACATACCGGCACTGACCTCTCCGGTGTATGCTCCCTTTGCATGGGCAGCTACATTTTGTGAGCCAACCATAACGCGTTGATCACTTAAAATATCAGCAACCATCGGTATGTATATATAAGGAGGACATACTGCAACGGATAAAGACTCTGTTTCCGGTAAACCAGCAACAATACCTTTAAGTAACTCAGTGATACTCTCACCAGAGCCATTCAACTTCCAATTACCTGCAATCAATGTCTTACGCATTAGCTGCTCCTGTTGAAGTGCCACGTTTAACACAATCGCGGAAGGTTAAACTGACTGACACGATAAATCAAATATTTCCAGCTGAATTCGCTCAAAAACTGTTTTTTTAAAATAATCAAAAAAAATTAAAAAAAGACTTTACGAAAATAAAGTTTGTGAGTATTCTACGGCCCTTCAAGAAATCTTGCAGTTGGAGAAGTGGCCGAGTGGCTGAAGGCGCTCCCCTGCTAAGGGAGTATATGGTTTATCCCGTATCGAGGGTTCGAATCCCTCCTTCTCCGCCATTGCAATGTTCCTTGAAATGATTAATAAAGTTTTTGAAAATTAGTTGTTGACATGATCTTTCAAAACCTTCATTATTCGCCGCCTTGAAAGCACGCACTGGTAGCTCAGTTGGATAGAGTATCTGGCTACGAACCAGAGGGTCGGGAGTTCGAATCTCTCCCAGTGCGCCACTTATTCAATGATTTAGGGAGTCTTCGGACTCCCTTTTTCATGTCCGTAATAAATAGAATCTCACCTGTTTCTATACCACACAAAAAAAGCCCTGCCAATTACTCAGGACTATTTTCATATTTTTACACCTTAAGCTTCCTTACTCTTGATCAACTCATTAAAGATCGAAAAAGCTAAACGGCAAATACTCTAATAAATCCCCTTTTTTTACCGCTGACCCTTCCCGTGCGATCGCAAACCCGTCACCCCAACTTGCTGAAGTTAATACACCTGAACTTTGATTTGGGAAAGATTGCAGAACCAAACCACCCTGATCATCATGCTGAAGCCTTACACGAAGGTATTCCTGACGCCTTACGATGTAGTTCAAATCGAATGCTGCTGGCACTTTAAAGCCTTGAACAGACTTAAATGGCATGCCTTGCATTGCCTGAATAAATGGGCGACCCAGAATACACGTCGTTGCAAACACCGAAACTGGATTTCCTGGCATACCCAAAAAAGGCACGCTGCGTCCTGCAGAATTAATCTGGCCAAACGCTAATGGCTTACCTGGTTTGATGCTAATGCTCCAAAGATCCAACTGGCCGAGCGACTCAACGGCCGCTTTAACATGATCTTCTTCCCCAACTGATACGCCACCGCTAGTCATTACCAAGTCAGCTTGCGATGCCGCCTGAGATAATGCCTCGATAGTACCTTCTAATGTATCGGTCACAATTCCTAAATTAATCACCTCACAACCCATTCGCTGTAACATAGCAACCAAGGTAAAGCGATTAGAGTTATAAATCTGACCTATCCCTAAAGGCTCGCCCGGCTCACGAAGTTCATCGCCAGTGAAGAACACCGCAACCCGTAACTTCTTAAAAACTTTTACTTTAGTAACACCAACAGATGCTAATAAACCCAAATCTTGCGGAGCAAGGCGATGCCCAACACTCAAGATTTCATCGTTCTCTCGAATATCTTCGCCAGCATCGCGTACATTCTCACCGACTTTGACGGTACCGCTGATAGTAATGGAGACCTCTGAGTCTGCTTCATGGACCGTACAGACCTCCTGCATCACCACCGCATCCGCACCATCCGGCAGCGGTGCACCGGTAAAAATTCTCGCAACGGTTCCAACTTCCAAATACTCCCCCACACTACCCGCAGGAATACGCTGACTGACTCTAAACGACTTAGTCGGCTCAGTAATTAAATCTGCAGCCCGAAGTGCGTAACCATCCATGGAGCTATTGGCAAGTGGTGGCACGTTAATTGTTGAGAATACAGGCTCAGCTAATACTCTAAGCAGACTATCTGAGACACCCACCCACTCAGCTTCAGTAACCGGCTTAACTTGTTCGCTTAAACGCTGCAAAGCCTCATCAACCGGAATTAGTCTCGCCCCAAACTTTGGATCATCACAACTGACCACAGCCATACTTGCCTCTTTAAATAAATTACTTACTAATCAACACCTGAATAGCTAACTATTACATGCACGCGTTCGAACTGAAAAATTAGTCTAAAAAATACCGGATACTGTAGACTTATGACTTTTATAGTATCCATTCAGATAACAATGAGCAAAGCCACTTTAACGGATGTCGCGCCAGCGGTAAAAAAAGGGATGCAGACAGTTGATGACCTGTTAATCCGCTCTAAAAATACCGCATCAATCACCAGCCTGAAGCCTTTAGCCCGCTCGCTACTCTTTGCTGAGCTATCGATGATCGCCTACCTGCCTGAAGATGAAGTCAGAAAAGCCGCTGAACAACTCAATTTCCATACGGTTTTGTATTACGACTTTGATGGCTCTCAGGCCTACTCCTTTATTAATGAGCATGATCATGTGATCGCCTGCCGCGGGACCGAGCCTTCTGAATGGAATGATTTGCGTGCAGATTTAGATGCCGCAACGGCTGTCGCTGAAACGATCGGACGTGTTCATCGAGGATTTAAGCGTGAGGTAGACGATATCTGGCCAGTGTTGGAAGGCAGTTTACTGAGTAATGACAAAACGCTTTGGTTTACCGGGCACTCACTCGGCGGAGCGATGGCCACCATTTGTGCCGGACGCTGCATGCTGTCACATATAAAGTCTAATCCTGCACAAATCTATACCTTTGGCAGCCCAAGAGTCGGCAACAAGCGCTACATTAACTTCGTCAAAGTGGATCATATTCGCTGGGTTAACAATAACGATATCGTTACGCGCGTTCCACCGGCTTGGTTGGGTTACCGACATACCGGTCAGGAGCACTATCTGAATGCCAATGGACGACTAAAACAACTCAATTTGATTGAACGTAGGAAAGATGCCTGGAATGGATTTATCAGCGGCTTGAAAAATCGTTCGATTGATCATTTTGAAGATCACTTGATTGATCGCTATGTGGATTACATTTATTTGGAAGCAGCTAATGCAGGTGACTTGGATCTAGAAACGAAATAAGCAAGGGAATTTGATAGGCGAAAAACAAAAATGCTGCGCCGCACCAATTTATAATAATTTGACCCTACTCGCAACAATTCTAAACCATCTTTCATGAAAAATTTAGAAGAATGGATAAATACCGGCTTTAGTGTCTCGATTTAATCGAATTTAATCCTAATATAATTTATTTCTATCCATTAAAAGATTGCCACATAAGCAAAAGACCAATAGAATTTACCCCATCGCAGACAAGGCCAAGCCTAGTCCTTGCGAACAGAATCATGAGGAGATGAGGAAGTAAAGAAACCAGAGGGGGATAATGAGTCAAGTGGCCTAGCTCATTATCCCCGTGGTCGAGGAGGAGGAAATCATCTTACAATTCTATCTTATATCAAATTGTTGCACCGCATCAATTTAAATATCAAATTCTTTTTAAGCATCTCTGCTTTTCATAATAGCTAATCTCTCTAGCTAGATCTAATTCCTAATACCACCAACTTTCAGTACTGCCCTCAAGTTGTGCTTAAAAACCAGAGGGGGATAGTCTTGCGATCTAACCCCATGGTCGAGGAGGAGGAATCATGAACACCCGATCTATTCTTTCTTAGCCGCTTTTCTGCTGATCCCGAGCTGCTATCCCGAAAAATCAACCTGACTAAACTATTGCTTTAGGTCTGATGTTGTACACAAGTATGGCAGACCATTAATGAATGTACACTTAACACACATAATTGGACAAATATATTTTGAAGAAAGTTTAGTGGGGGGTGATACAATGGAAAAAGAGGTCGAAGAGAACCTAATACCTAAAGTGGCTTCAAATACTAGGTCTCTTCGCAAAGGAGGAGGAAATCATCTTACGCTTTGAATAATAGAGCCAGGTTCTCCAGCCTTCAATCGACAAAAACTCAATGCAATTATCAGTTAATTTTAACGACTATCGATTTTATGCAAAATAATCCATAAATTCATGGACTTGTAAATTGAGTTAGCCAATCGCGATAAATCAAGCCACAACATTACCGTATTGTTATTTAAGCGAGGAATCATGACCTACACCGCAAGAGCACCATTACCTCCGCTAAATGCACTTAAAGCATTTGAGGTCGCCGCACGTCATTTAAACCTCACCAAGGCCGCTGCAGAGCTATTTGTCACGCCTGCCGCTGTTAGCCGCCATATTAAAGTACTGGAAGAGTACTTGGACGTTACCTTGTTTATACGGGGTAATCAGGGACTGGAACTTACTGAAGTCGCACTTCACTGCTATCCAAAACTCAGCACTGGCTTTGCAACACTAGCCGATGCAGTTGCCGAAATCCGTCAACGCACCAATCGCCGACAGCTTACCGTGGGCATGGCCCCCTCTTTTGCCTCCAAGTGGTTTATTCCACGCATGAATCAGTTTACGGAGATGTTTCCGGATATTGATCTGCGGATTATCTCAAGCTCTGATTATCTGGAGTCGTATAAGGGCGCGAAGCACGGACGGGATGGCACGGATGTATCAATTCGCTTTGGTAAGGGCTCGTATCCGGATTGCGAAGTCAAAAAGATGTTTTCTGTCTCCGTAACGCCATTATGCAGCCCTACCCTGCTGGATGGTGAATTCCCACTGGATGATCCGGAAAATCTCCGCCATTACACCTTAATCCATGATGATACCTTGCATGGCGGCCAGCAGGACTGGGATACTTGGCTAGAAGCAGCGGGTGTTAGTGCAATGGATACCTCCCGTGGCTCACGCTTTAATCATGTGTCATTGGCATTGGAAGCAGCCGTTGCAGGACATGGCGTGGTACTAACCATTGGTGCTCTGGCCTCTAAAGATATCTCCCAAGGCCGGCTGATCGCACCGTTTCAGCTGAGTTTGCCACTCGACTACAACTATTATCTGGTGGTTGATAAAGACAAGCAGGAACTCACGACAGTGAATACCTTTGTTGATTGGATTTTTAGCGAGATAGAATCAGAGCAGCGCTAATTGCTTCCAGTAGTTAGCCGCGAGTAAAACCGTCTGAGCATGGATGTCGACGATATCGCCAATCTCTCTGGCATAGCCGCCAGCCATGCTCACGGCAATCGGTAGCTGATTGTGCCGGCAATATTCAAAGACTCGCTCATCGCGCGCAGCCAATCCTTGTTTACTCAAGCTCAGCTTCCCTAATTTATCCTTTTCAAACGGGTCTGCACCGGCAATGTAAATCACGCAGTCTGGTGTAAAGCGCTGGCTAGCCGTTGCTAAGGCTAAATCTAAAGCGTCCAGATATTCTGCATCCTGAGTGCAATCCGGCAAGGCGACATCTAAATCGCTAGTCGCTTTGGTAAATGGAAAATTGCGCTCGCCATGCACAGAAAGCGTGAAAATACTCGAATCATGCTCAAGAATTGAAGCCGTACCGTTCCCTTGATGCACATCCAAATCAATCACAATCGGGCGTTTGGCCAAGCCTTCTGCCTGTAAACCTCTCGCAGCGATTACACTATCATTAAACACACAAAAGCCCTGAGCCTCATGCGCCATGGCATGATGGGTACCACCGGCTAAATTAACCGCAATGCCTTCTTCAAAAGCCGTACGACAAGCTGCCAACGTAGCACCAGACGAACGCCGGGAACGCTCCACCATGGCTTCAGACCAAGGAAACCCTAGTGCTCGCTGCTCTTTTGGGGTCAACTCTCCGGTGATTACACTATTGACGTAATCAGCACCATGAGCGCTTAGCAGCTGCTCATTGGTAGCCGCTGGTGGCAGGTGAAAATCAATCCCAAGCAATGGATCATCAGCGACCAAGCTCTCCAGCCGCTCCCGCAATAAACGGTATTTATCCATAGGAAAGCGATGCCCCTCAGGTAGGGGCAACACAAAGGTATCGCAGTAATAAGCCCGCATATTTAGCGCGCGACCCAACCGCCATCAATAGACTGCAGCGAACCAGTAATAGAGCGTGCATCATCACCACATAAGAAGTCGGCATAAGCAGCGACTTGCTCAATGGTGACAAACTCTTTGGTAGGTTGGCCCGCAAGCATGACGTCGTTAATCACTTCTTCTTCTGTCATATTACGCGCTTTAGCGGTTGCCGGAACTTGCTGCTCAACCAATGGCGTCCAAACATAACCCGGACAAATCGCATTCGCGGTAATGCCTTGCTCGGCCACTTCCAATGCCACTGTTTTAGTGAGACCGGCGATACCGTGCTTAGCCGCGACATAAGCGGATTTATAAGGAGAGGCCGTGAGTGCATGGGCAGAAGCAATATTGATAATACGGCCCCAGTTGTTCTTTTTCATACCCGGCAATACTAAGCGAGTGGTGTGAAATGCCGCGCTTAAGTTAAGCGCAATAATCATATCCCAGCGCTCAACTGGAAACTCATCAATGGGCGCAACAAACTGCATGCCCGCATTATTCACCAAAATATCAATCACGCCGATATCCGACTCAATCGCGGTCATCATCGCTTCTATTTCATCGACTTTGGTAAGGTCTGCGCCATAGTAACGAGCTGTAATGCCGTGGTTTGATTCAAGCTCGGCACGCTCAGCTTCAATGGCGTCTTTATCACCGAAACCATTTAAAGCAATATTGGCACCTTGTGCAGCCAATCGCTTGGCAATGCCTAAACCGATACCGCTGGTTGAGCCGGTAACGAGTGCGGTTTTTCCTGCTAATGCGTTCATACTCAGTTGTCCTTTGGTAACTAGTAGGCGCAGTCTAGCAAGTGACTGTTTCGGATAACAGACTTTGATTGCACCTAAGTTCGGTGTTTAAGACCGAACCTAGGCGAGATTATCAACGAAACTTTAAGCGGTGCAATCAACCACAACACGACCACGTACTTTACCGGCCAGCAAGTCACTGGCGACATCAACACAGTCTTCCAGAGTTAGATCCTGCGTATTGGCCGCCAGCTTTTCCAAATCCAATAATTTGGTTAGCTGCTCCCATGCTGCAACGCGCTTGGCGTATGGTGCATTCACACTATCGACTCCGATCAGTGCAACGCCACGTAAAATAAAGGGAGCCACTGTCGCTGGCAGATCCATACCCTGTGCCAAGCCACAGGCTGCAACCGCGCCACCGTAACGCATCGAGGCACAAACATTAGCCAAGGTATGGCTACCAACACTATCAACAGCACCAGCCCAACGTTCTTTAGCTAGTGGACGGCCTGGTGATGAGAAAGTATCGCGATGAATCACTTCACTGGCACCGAGTGATTTCAGGTAGTCCGCTTCTTCCATACGGCCAGTCGATGCCACGACGGTGTACCCTAACGTCGCCAGCAAAGTAATAGAGATCGTTCCAACGCCGCCATTAGCACCCGTTACCAATATTTCCCCATCTTCTGGCTTCACGCCTTGCTGCTGTAATGCCATCACGCATAACATCGCCGTGTAACCTGCGGTACCAACCGACATAGCCTGCTTAGCGCTTAAGCCTTCTGGCAATGCAACTAACCAATCCGCTTTCACTTGTGCGCAACCTGCCAGCCCGCCCCAATGACTTTCACCAACCCCCCAACCATTCAGGATAACCTGATCACCGGCTTTCCAACGCTCATCACTGCTTTCAATCACTTCGCCAGCAAAGTCGATACCTGGCACCATCGGAAACTTACGCACAACTGGCGCTTTGCCGGTAATTGCCAAACCATCTTTATAGTTAAGCGTGGAGTACTGTACTTTTACCCGCACTTTACCTTCTGGCAACTGCGACTCATCCAACTCACTAATTGCTACCGTCTGAACATCATCCTGCTTATCAATCACTAATGCTTTAAACATTTCCATCTCCCATTGTGATCGGCTGAATCATTTAGACCGATCGTCTATTTAAAATCCAAAAAAAGGTCGAGACTTACAGCTCAACCTTACAAATAACAAAAAACTGTTTTGCGAACGCGCGAATGGGCTGATCAGATTGCACTAGCTTGGCACGTAAGATCGCACCCTCCCAACCAATCCAGAAAAATTCTGCCAACTCAGAGGTACTTGCCTGCGTGGCTAACTCACCTTGCTGCTTGGCCTCATCCAATAGCTCGGCCAGTTGCTGTTGCCATTCCTGAAATACGCCTTCTAGCTGTGTACGGAAGGTTGCATCTAAAGCACCCAACTCCTGCCCTAAATTGCCAACCAAGCAACCACGCTTAAATGAGTACTTTTCAATACCGTGACACGCTTCGTCGATAAAAGCCTGTAAACGCTGCAATGGCGCTAGCGAAGTATTAGTAAAATTGCGGGCTAACTTCTTGCCAAAGTAAACGGCATAAGCCTCAACTACCACTTCGCCATACTGCGCTTTATTTTTGAAGTAGTGATAAAACGAACCCTTGGGAACATTCTCAGACTTTAGAATCTCATCCAAGCCCGTGTTATTAAATCCCTTCTCAGTGAAAATCTGAATGCCTCGCTCAATTAAGCGCTCACGAGTGGCTTCCACCCCGCTGCTTTGCTTGGGTGGACGGCCGCGACGCGGTTTTTCAGGGGCTAAATTGTCAGATTCTGTAGTCATGTTTTTATTTATAGACCGATCGTCTATTAATGTCAATCTCTGATCGCTTTACGCAACCATAAACAAGCACTACACTGGCCCGCTCCTAATGACTAATTGGATTCCTCCGTGCCAGTCTCAACTCACTCACCCAGCCTGATTGCCCAATACCGCGCACCCATTGGTGGCGGGCTTATTCTCATCTTTGTACTGATTGCTTTAGCGGGAGAAATTAACCACCAGCTTCCGCAATTTACCGGCTTATTGGCATTGATTGCTATCATGATTTTGCCAACACGATTATCGCCAGCGCTTCTCTGGCAATGCGGCGTAATGATGACCATTGGCTTGGGCTTATTAATCTGGATGAGCTTGGTTGGTGCAGATATTCCGTGGTACGAGCCACTCAATAGCAATATCCCGCTGTTGATTCTGTTTTCAGCGGTGAGCTTTTTGCGAGTGCTACCCATCGCGCCTGCAAAGGCAGAGCACCAAAATAACGGCCTTAAAGGCTATATCCAAACTTTTTTGGGGACTCATGCCCTATCCGCCGTGATCAATATGAGCGCTGCGGTCGTGGTTGCGGATTACTTGAAAAAAGGCGATAAGCCGGAACACACTCTCACCACGATGGTGATGCGCGCAGTGTGTGTTGCGGCTTACTGGTCTCCTTTCTTTGCGGCGATGGCAACGGTATTGCACTACCTTCCAGAATTGAGTTTGTCGGAGCTTTGGATTTACAGCATACCGCTGACCTTACTCGGCTTGGCGCTAACCATTTGGGAAGCTCGGGCCTTATCACCAAATCATCTGCAAACCTTCAAAGGCTATCCGATCAGTGCCGAATCTTTACTGCTACCAATGAGCTTATTGGCCAGCGTATTTGTTGCGCGACTGATCTGGCCAGATGTTGCCATGGTGTTATTGGTTTCCATCGCATCTTTGGTCATTCCTTGCGTGTTGCTACTCAAACGACAAGGGCCACGCAATGCGTTGGGCAGCGTCCGTAAACATATCGCTCACAAATTAGGGAATTTACGCGGGGAGTTTTTGTTGTTTATCAGCGCGGGCATACTCGGAAGTGGTGGCAGCGCTTTGTTCATACAGTATCCACCGCTTTTGCCGTTCGAGACATTCACCGCGACGGTGGCGTGCGTACTGCTACTGATTTTGATTGGTACGGCTCTATTGGGCGCGCATGTACTGGTGGGAATATCGATCAGTGCTCCGGTAGTTCTGAGCACTGATCCATCAATCACATTACTGGGTTTATGCTATCTCTCAGCGTGGTCGATTGCGTCCATCGTCAGCCCGTTTTCAGGGCTGGCATTAATGTTCCGCGGCCACTATCAACTAAGCTTGCAAGAGATTCTCAGTGCGCACTGGCAATACGGGATCGCCATGACCATTGCATCCATGCTGATGTTTTACATGGTTTAGCCGCACACTGAGAGAACCGGATTAGCGCTCTACAAAGGAGCGCTCAATTACATAATCGCCCTGAACGCCGGTTTTAGGACTGATTTTAAAATCCAAACCATCCAGCATATCGCAGATATCTTTTAGCATTGCCGGACTACCACACACCATCGCACGATCGGTTTCCGGATTAAGCTGCGGCAAGCCTAAGTCTTCGCATAGCTTTCCGGAGTGAATCAAGTCAGTTAAACGACCTTGATTACGGAATGGCTCACGAGTGACCGCAGGGTAATAAATCAGCTTTTCGCTAATCACTTCCCCTAAGTATTCGTGGCTTTTCAAACCTTCTGATAGCCAATCGTAGTAACCCAACTCACTTAAGAAACGCACGCCATGGAACAGCACGACTTTCTCAAATTTCTCGTAGATCTCGGGGTCTTTGATAATACTTAGAAATGGCGCTAAGCCAGTACCCGTTCCAAATAAGAATAAGTTTTTGCCCGGCTTCAAGTCATCCGCCACCAACGTACCGGTTGGCTTGCTACCAATCAGCACATGATCGCCTGGCTTTAAATGTTGCAGTCGTGAAGTCAGCGCGCCGTTTGGGGCTTTAATGCTGTAAAACTCCAGATACTCATCATAATTGGCACTGGCAATACTGTAAGCACGCATCAACGGACGCGGCTCATCTTCCAGTCCAATCATAATAAATTCGCCATTGCGAAACCGCAGGCCATCGTCCCGCGTGGTTTTGAAGCTGAATAAGGTATCGTTCCAGTGCTTTACATCAATAACTGATTCAGTGGCGTACTTGGCCATGCTAATTCCTGTTTTTTATCTGTGTGTTTGCAGATAATGGCGGCGGCTTACCTGCTTTTCAAGAAACCTTAAAATTATCATTTGCAGGCTTTCTTAGCCGCATCGGAGAACATGGTCTTAAATGCCGCATCGCGCTCAGCATCATTGGCATATTGCTCCGGTAATGACTGTACGAAATACAGATAATCGCCCAGCTTTTTAGGAATCTTCCCCTGATATTTAGCCTCAATATCGGGCGTTTGAACCGGGCTGACCACTTTGATATTCAGTGATGGATTACGCTGCTTTAATAACGCCACTGTACCAAGCTGATTATCACTATGAAACGCACCATTAACATGAATGATTTGATGTTTGGGATAGCGTTGATGAGCATTTAAAATGGACTCTGCCATGGTGTTATCGCGGCTTAGTTGCGCCAGATAGCTATTACTCAACGCACTGCTTGCCTTGCTTGATGACTTTGCAGGCTGCGCTGGCCCATGCATAACCGCCTGAAATGCAGTTTGATACTGCGCATTATTTAAAAACGGCTGTGAAGCGATTTGCTGGCGCTTTGCTTTATCCAGCTTTGCAAGATAATCACGCCCTTGCCTGCCAATGCAACGTACAACATCAGCAGGAGTGTTAGCCGCAATCACTGGCAATTGATGCTGCTTGGCAAACTCCACTAATGGTCGGTATGACGCTTTGTAATTAGGCCAAGCCTCTCCCTGCTTTATAAGCGCAACTTCACCAAGTTCACCCTTTAGATATTGGTCCAATACCGACTGCTTATCGCGAGTAAATTGCTCCATCGACAAGACCTGCGCCGGATGCTGCTTATGCAATGCCGCCTGCAATTGCGCTTGCAGCCAATGCGATCCGTGATTGCCGTGGTATTCACCAATAAACACAACATCGGCATCTTTCAAAGCCTGCGCCAGCTGATCGATCGAAACCGTTTTATTAGTCGATGGGTCCTGAATCTGTACATCATAGAGCGTTGGCAGTGATGGACTGGAAGCACCCGATTTAGCGCTTATCGACTGACGTATTTCACCCTGCGCGCTATTAGCGACACAGCCTACTAACAACTGCGCACTCAGCACCAATACGCTTACATTTAAAGCCACTCTAATCATCAACCCACACCTCGTAAAATCCTGATTGGCGAAGTATAAAGCATCCACTCACGAGGCCAAGCTCCCTGTTACGAGCAATGGGTATTCATGTATAAACTCAGCTGTTATCATCGGCGGCTTCCGGTATCCCGCCACTTTTTATCCCCACTCGGTACATCAGCATGCAAGCTTCCACCAACTGGTATCAGATTATTGCCTTATACCTTGCCGGGGCGCTCGCCGCTTTCCAATACGCAAAAATGCCGTGGATGCTGAAAGACTTGTTAGCACAAGCCGAGTTCAGCGGTTTCCAGCAAGCGATACTCCTCTCAACGATTGGAATTATCGGTGCTTTATTTGGGACATTCGCAGGCGCGCTATGCCAACGCATTGGTCTTCGACGTTCCCTGATTGCGGGATTAGCAATTGCGATTATTGGCGCCTTACTGCCACTAATTAGTGCTAACTATTTACCCTTATTAATTGTTCGCGTCGTGGAAAGTACCGCACATATGGCGATTGTAGTGACAGCACCAACGCTGATGTTAATGCTCGCCGCACCTCAGGATAGAGCAAGAATTATGGCGTTCTGGAGCTGCTATTTTACGCTGACCTTTATGAGTGTCGCCTCCATCGCACCGACGCTGATTGCTTTCGCGGGGTGGCAAGGCTTCCCGATACTGCATGCCTTACTACTGGCACTCGCTCTGGGCGGAATAATGTATTTTATATCCGGGCAAAACGCTCAGCCTAGCCAGTCAGGCATAACGCCACCTGCCGCTAATGCTTTGCTTGGCGCACAATGGAGGCTGTTAAGTCATCGAAGACTGCTGATCATCCCGCTTACGTTTATTGGCTACACTTTATTATTTGTTTCATTAGTGAGCCTGTTGCCTAAGATGCTATCGGCGGTAACTGAGACCCAGTATCGTTTGGGCTTCTGGTTGCCCGGCTGCGCCTTGGTGGGTACATTGATTGCACTATTTACCCTCAAACGTGGCATCAAACCCTGGAAACTTGTACGAGTGGCCATTGCGGTAATTGCACTGGCTGCGCTAGCGTTACTGTTGATGCGTGATGATGCCAGTGTCCGCATTGTGATTACGATGGTGATTTTCTTGATGTTGGGCTTGCTGCCAGCGGGAATTATCGGCTCACTGCCTGATGTGCTGGAGGCTAATGATCCTGATATTCCGCTGGTGAATGGTGGCTTGGTACAGTTTGGGAATTTGGGTAATTTTATTGGGCCACCAGTGCTGACCTTGTTGATTGGTAGCCTTGGCTGGGCTGGGGTTAGTTTATATTTGTTGCTTGGGGCTGGGATTGTTTCGGTGTGTTTGGTGTTATTGAGTCGCTTGATTCAGCAGCGGTCTTAGCAACCGATAAAGCCCTGTTAATATACCACCGACAGTGACTATTCTGTAGTCATGGGAAAGACTGACTCACCCAAGTAAAAGGAGCAACCTATGTGGTTTGAAACGTTAATGGGGTTTCGCGAAGAAACACCCGAGCAAGTCAGAAGCAATCTATCCATCAGCAATGGTGTGCTCCGCTCTAAAGTCAACGGTAAGGAATATACTCATGGCATACTGGAAACGCCCAGCTTAGGTGAATTACGTGAGCGCGTGCGATCTCTGCCACACCCTCAAGGCAAACTAACTGTTCGTGAAGTCATTGGTGATGTGCAGAAACTGCATGCCGCCCCCCAAAACACCAATGCACTCTTTCAAGTAGCTTCGCAATTTAACCTGCTGGAAATGGTATCCCCTGAGAATACTCCGGAGCAAGGAGTCGCAAGGTATGAATACGATCATACGCAGGGGCCTGCCTGTGCCATTGCCGCCGGAGCAGGCACGATTTACCGCAATTACTGTGTAGAACTTGATGGACAGAGGGGGCAAACCGAACACCGCCAAATAGATTGCTTGTCGGATCTGGGCGCTGCGCTGGGGAATACTGGTCAGTATTGGAAAGTGGTGAATGGCTATGCGCTAGCGACGGAGCAAGGTTTGCATGCCATCAACACCCAGCTATCGGGGCTTTCCGAAACCGATAGAGATACGCTAAGGCAGCATTTGAGAATTGGCATACAGTGGAATACTGAAGTGACAATCTCCGACAATAAGTCGCTAGTGTCGCAGATTTATTGCTCAGCATTACCGGTGGCTTATTCCGAACACTCCAGCGAACTGTGGAGTGACTTCGCACAACTGGTATTAGAAGCTGCCTATGAAGCAACGCTGTGCGCGGGTATTTTGAATAGCCATAAAAATGGCAATAACACGGTTTACCTGACATTGCTCGGTGGCGGCGCATTTGGTAATGAAAATGATTGGATATTTAGAGCGATTCACCGCGCTTTAGATCAGCATCAGCAGGCCGATTTGGATGTTGCCATTGTCAGTTATGCTCGATCAAATTCAGCTGTTCAGAAGCTTGTTACGGATTGGTCTGAGTATTCAAAAAACGGCAATATCTCGTAATACTTGGCTAACAAATCCAGTCTGGTAAAGCGCAAAGACTCAGGACTTTCCAAAATCAAAGGGCTTCCAGCGATAAGTTTAGCTTTAGGGTGACGAACTCAGCCTGCAAAGCAATTCCTCCGTCACCTGCAGCTTTTCACTCTTTAACGCCCCCGTTTAACCAGAATCCACTCTTTTACACCGCATTTACAATTCTCAAACACAGATGCTTGGACATTGCGAACTGCAATGCTCTAGGATTATTGCATCAAATCATAGTTGTCTGAGGAGCCATCATGTTTACAACCGCCATGAACTTTGCGCTGGGCGAAGAAATCGAAGCATTGCGCGAAATGACCTACCGTTTTTCTCAGGACAAAATCGCCCCGATTGCCGAAGAAACCGACCGCAGTAATGACTTCCCTGCCCACCTCTGGAAAGAGTTTGGCGACTTGGGTTTACTAGGCATTACTGCCGATCCTGAATATGGCGGTAGCGGCATGGGCTATTTAGCACATGTAGTGGCAGTCGAAGAAATTAGCCGTGCATCAGCCTCGATTGGCCTTTCCTATGGCGCGCATTCAAACTTATGCGTTAACCAAATTAACAAAAACGGCACCACTGCCCAAAAAGAAAAATACCTGCCAAAACTGATCTCAGGTGACTACGTTGGCTCGCTGGCGATGTCTGAGCCAGGTTCGGGTTCGGATGTTGTTTCCATGAAGTTACGCGCCGATAAAAAAGGCGACCACTACATCTTAAACGGCAATAAAATGTGGATTACCAATGGTCCTAATGCCGATGTATTAGTGGTCTACGCCAAAACCGATATGGACGCTGGCCCACGCGGCATTACCGCATTCCTGATTGAAAAAGGCATGCCCGGATTCAGCACCGCCCAAAAGCTCGACAAACTCGGCATGCGCGGCTCCAATACCTGTGAATTAGTGTTTGAAGATTGCGAAGTGCCTGAAGAAAATATTCTGGGCGGCTTAGGCCGTGGCGTGAATGTTTTAATGTCTGGTTTAGATTATGAGCGCGTTGTTCTATCCGGCGGCCCAACCGGCATTATGATGGCCTGCATGGATATCGTGATGCCCTATGTGCATGAGCGTAAACAGTTTGGCCAAGCCATCGGTACCTTCCAGTTAATGCAGGGTAAATTGGCGGATATGTACACCACCATGAATGCCTGCCGTGCTTATGTCTATGCTGTCGCAGCGGCTTGCGACCGTGGCGAAACCACCCGTAAAGATGCCGCAGGTTGCATTTTGTATTCTGCCGAAAAAGCCACACAAGTAGCACTGGAAGCCATCCAAACCCTCGGCGGTAATGGCTATATCAATGATTATGCAACGGGCCGTTTATTGCGCGATGCCAAGCTGTATGAAATCGGCGCGGGCACCAGTGAAATCCGCCGCATGCTAATCGGTCGGGAACTGTTTGCGGAGACTGCCTAATGTCAGTACTCGGCTCATCCATCTCCACGCGTTCGCAGGCGTTTAAAGATAATCAGGCAGCAATGCTCGAAGCCATGTCAGTGGTTAAAGAAGCCGCTGATATCGCACAAAATGGTGGTGGCGAAAAGTCACGTCAGCGCCATTTAGATCGTGGCAAATTACTACCACGCGACCGCATTGCCACTCTGCTAGACCCTAATTCGCCGTTTTTAGAAGTCGGACTATTTGCCGCACACGGTTTATATGATGGCGCAGCACCAAGCGCTGGCGTGATTTGTGGCGTGGGTCGGGTATCTGGTCGTGAGTGCATGATCGTGTGTAACGATGCCACAGTTAAAGGCGGCACGTATTACCCGATGTCGGTTAAAAAGCATTTGCGCGCACAAGAAATTGCGGTGCAAAACAATCTGCCGTGTATTTATCTGGTGGATTCTGGTGGCGCTAACCTGCCGAATCAGGATGAAGTATTTCCCGATCGCGATCACTTCGGGCGCATCTTCTTTAATCAAGCCACGATGTCAGCCAAAGGTATTCCGCAGATTGCGGTAGTAATGGGCTCCTGTACGGCGGGTGGTGCTTATGTGCCTGCGATGTCGGATGAAACCATTATCGTGCGCGAGCAAGGTACGATCTTTTTAGCAGGACCTCCGCTGGTTAAAGCCGCCACAGGTGAAGTGGTCAGCGCTGAAGACTTAGGCGGTGCCGATGTACACACTCGCCTCTCTGGCGTCGCCGACCATTTTGCTCAGGATGATGCTCACGCGCTGGCCATTGCCCGTCGTGTAGTGGCTAATCTGAATCGCCCAAAATGCGTTGATAATATCGAATTAGCTACGCCGGAAGCGCCACTGTACGACCCTGAAGAAATTCTTGGTGTGGTACCTGCAAGTCTACGCACACCTTACGATATTCGTGAAGTCATCGCCCGCACGGTGGATGGCTCACGGTTTGATGAGTTTAAAGCGCGTTATGGCACAACGCTGTTGTGTGGCTTTGCGCATGTGCAAGGCATTCCGGTCGGCATTATTGCCAATAACGGGGTGCTGTTTTCAGAGTCCGCAGTAAAAGGCGCGCACTTTGTTGAGCTGTGCTGCCAACGCAAAATTCCATTGGTGTTTTTGCAAAATATTACTGGCTTTATGGTTGGGCAAAAATACGAAGCAGGCGGCATCGCCAAAGACGGCGCCAAGCTAGTGATGGCCGTCGCCAATGCCCAAGTGCCAAAACTGACCTTATTAGTCGGTGGTAGCTTTGGCGCGGGTAACTATGGCATGTGTGGCCGTGCTTACGATCCACGCTTCTTATGGACTTGGCCCAATAGCCGCATCTCAGTAATGGGTGGCGAGCAAGCTGCCGGCGTATTAGCCACGGTTAAACGTGATGGTATCGAACGTAATGGCGGCAACTGGTCAAGCGATGAAGAGGCCAGCTTCAAGCAGCCAATCGTCGATCAATTTGAAGCACAAGGTCACCCGCTCTACGCCTCCGCCAGACTCTGGGATGATGGCATTATCGATCCGCGCAAAACCCGCGATATTATTGCGCTGTCGTTATCAGCCACACTTAATCAACCGATCGCTGACACACGTTTCGGCGTGTTCCGCATGTGATGCACACCACGATACTAGAGGAGAAAACCAGCCTTGTTTAAGACCATACTGATTGCCAATCGTGGTGAAATTGCCTGCCGTGTTATGCAGACCGCACAAGCCTTAGGCGTGCGCTGCATTGCGGTTTACTCCGATGCTGACCGCAATGCCAAACACGTTGCCATGGCCGATGAAGCTTATCGCCTAGGCCCTGCGCCAGTGAATGAAAGTTACCTCAAAGCCGATGCCATTATTGCGGCTGCCAAAGCCAGTGGCGCTGAAGCAATCCATCCGGGTTACGGCTTCCTCTCGGAAAACCCTGAATTTGTAGAAGCTTGTGAAGCAGCAGGCATTACCTTTATTGGCCCTTCTGCCTCAGCGATTCGCGCCATGGGCTTAAAGGATGCGGCTAAAAAACTGATGATTGAAGCCGGCGTAAAGGTGGTTCCCGGCTATCATGCGGATGACCAAACCCCTGCTTTGCTTGCTGAAAAAGCCGCTGAAATTGGCTATCCAGTACTAATCAAAGCACGTGCTGGTGGTGGTGGAAAAGGCATGCGTTTGGTTGAACGCGCAGAAGATTTTCTGGCACTGCTCGACTCAGCTCGTCGCGAAGGCGAATCTAGCTTTGGCGATGGCCATGTACTGATTGAAAAATACATCACCTCCCCACGCCATATCGAAGTCCAGGTATTTGGGGATAGTCATGGCAATGTCGTGCACCTGTTTGAGCGTGACTGCTCTTTGCAACGCCGCCATCAAAAAGTCATCGAAGAAGCCCCTGCCCCAGGCATGACTGCAGAAATGCGCGAAGCGATGGGCTCTGCCGGAGTCCGCGCTGCGCAAGCGGTAAACTATGTTGGCGCGGGTACAGTGGAATTTATTGTTGATGCCTCTGATGGTTTACAGGCTGATCGTTTCTATTTTATGGAAATGAATACCCGCTTGCAGGTAGAGCATCCTGTTACCGAAGCCATTACCGGACAAGATTTGGTCGAATGGCAATTACGCGTCGCCAGCGGCGAAAGCCTCCCTTGCACTCAAGACCAGCTCACGATCAATGGCCACGCCTTTGAAGCGCGAGTGTATGCCGAAGATGTGCCTAAGGGCTTTATTCCTGCCACTGGCACGCTCAGTTATTTATCCTTGCCAGAAGCGACTGCACGCGTAGATTCTGCCGTGCGCAGTGGCGATGAGATTACCCCGTTTTATGATCCGATGATTGCCAAGCTGACAGTGCACGGTCCTACTCGCCAGAGTGCGCTGAATGCCATGGCTTCAGCTTTGAGTAAAAGTTTGGTTGCTGGCTGTGTCACCAATATTGGCTTTTTACATCGCCTGACTCAGCATGAGGACTTTGCAGCCGGCCGTGTGGATACCGGATTAATCGAACGCGATTTGGATAACCTTATTCGCAGCGATGCGCCGAATATCGCCGTACTGGCAATCGCCGCATTAGCTAAATCCGGATGCTTTGATAAAAGCGAATCCAATGATCCTTGGGCGACTTTATCGCACTGGCGTCAATGGGGAGCCTCAGCTCACCAACAAATGATTCACTGGCAGGAAAACATCATTCCGGTCTCAATAACAGTCGATGGGCAGCACTTTAATGCCAAAACTGATACTGAATCGTTAAGCGGTGATATCCTATCGTCAAGAAAACATACTGTAAGACTCGACTTAGATGGTCACATTGTTGAAGCGCAGCTGATACAATCAGCGCAAACACTAACCATTTTCTATCAATCATCCAGTTGGCAAATCGACTTGCCAGACCCGTTAACCATTGCTGACGCAAGTGCTGGCAGCAGTGACCGCATCACGTCACCGATGCCGGGACAAATTAAACTGGTGAGCGCCAAAACGGGTGACAGTGTCAATGCCGGCGATGTACTCATGGTGATGGAAGCCATGAAAATGGAACATACGCTGTGCGCCCCTTACGATGCAGTGATTCGTGAAATTACCGTGGAAGCCGGTGATCAGGTGGAAGGTGGTAGTGTCCTAATTCTCTTTGAAAGCGGAACTTAAACCATGTCAGATAAACATGTCACCATCTTTGAAATGGGGCCGCGCGACGGCTTGCAAAATGAGTCGGTAATGATTCCGGCCGCCAATAAGATTGAGTTGATCAATTTATTATCCGATTCCGGCCTGCAAAAAATCGAAGCCACCAGCTTTGTATCGCCCAAATGGGTGCCACAAATGGCCGATGCCGCTGAGGTACTTGCTGGCATAAACCGCAAAGCTGGCGTGGCTTATACCGCACTCACGCCCAATCTAAAAGGCTATGAAGCTGCGAAAGCATCCGAGGTCAGTGAAGTTGCGATCTTTGGTGCAGCTTCCGAAACCTTTAGCCAGAAGAATATCAACTGCAGTATCGAAGAGAGTTTAGAGCGCTTCAAACCGATTATGCAGCAAGCCAAAGCGGATGGCATACCAGTGCGTGGCTACGTTTCTTGCGTGGTGGAGTGCCCGTATGAAGGCGCTGTTGCTCCGGAAACCGTGGCAATGGTCTCGGCTAAGCTGCTGGAAATGGGCTGTTATGAAATCTCGCTGGGCGATACCATCGGCAAAGCCACACCTGAGAATGTTGCGACAATGCTGGAAGCCGTGCTTAAAGTCATTCCCGCGCATTTGCTGGCAGGTCATTATCACGACACCAATAATCGAGCACTGGAAAATATCCAAACCAGCTTAGAAATGGGTATTCGTACCTTTGATGCCGCGGTCGGTGGCTTAGGTGGCTGTCCTTATGCACCTGGCGCTAAAGGCAATGTATCCACTAGTTCAGTGCTCACCCTACTCTCAGGCTCTGGCTATACAACGGGTATCGACCCGATGAAACTGCACGCGGCCAGCGAATACATTCTCTCCGTTAAAAAACAATTGAGTAAAACGGCATGATAAGCACTCCGGACTTTGACAACCTGCAGCTGAGTGTTGACTCACGTGGGGTTGCAACACTGACCTTAGCGCGTGAACAAAAACACAATGCTCTGAATGCCCAAATGATTCAGGAGCTGCGTCGCGCTAGCGCTTGGTTAGCCGAAAATGACGCGGTACGAGTAGTCATTCTGAGTGCTTTGGGTAAAAGCTTTTGCGCTGGTGGCGATTTAAGCTGGATGCAATCGCAGGCTGAAAAAGACCGTGCAGGGAAAATTGCCGAGTCCTCAGAGTTGGCCTTTATGTTGCGTGACTTGGATAGTCTACCGAAGCCATTGATTGCTCGGGTACAAGGGCAAGCCTTCGGCGGCGGCATTGGCATGATGGCTGTCTGCGATAGCGTAATCAGTGTTGATACTGCTCGCTTTGCGCTAACCGAAACGCGCTTAGGATTAATTCCTGCCACCATTGGGCCTTATGTCGTGCGTCGCTTAGGTGAAGGCGCTGCCAGACAAGTGTTTATGAGTGGGCAGGTCTTTAATGCGGAGCGCGCTGTGACACTAGGATTGGTTGCTAAAACTTGTAGCGTTGATGAGCTTGATGCCACAGTTGAAACTGAAGTATTGCCGTACCTAGACTGCGCACCGGGCGCTGTAGCTGCGGCTAAAGCTTTATGCCAACACTTGGCTAGAAACTCGGATGAAGATCAACTGGATTATACCGCAGCCCGCTTGGCTGATCGCTGGGAAAGCCCCGAAGCCCAACACGGCATTGACTGCTTTTTCCAACGCAAAACGCCAGAGTGGAAACAAGCCTAAGATTTGCTGGCTTTGTGTTAAACAGGCCAGCAATCTCTACTAGATTAAGTCAGGATGTGCTTTAGCAGCATCCTGAATATCATTTTCAATGGTAAATTCTGGACTCGCCCGCCAATATCTTTTCCGCATTCAAATCCCCTAATGCCACCGACTTATCCCGTGGAATGTAGCCATCCAACTGCAAGTGCATATAACGCAAACAACACACTCGCAAAAAGGATGTGAAATTCCCCAAGTCATGTCCGGCATCAATGGATTCATGATACAAACGTGTGAGCATTTGTGGGGCTGTCATGCCATCGCGGGCTGCGATTTCATCAATGGTTCGCCAGAAATAATCTTCCAAACGCACACTCGTCACCATGCCATCGATTCTGAGTGACCGAGTGTGGCTCGCCCACATTTCTGACTTCGCATTAATGAATAATTTACACATGACAACCGCCTCCAAGCCTCTGACTTATTTCGATAATAGCGCCATAAACTGCTGCATCCAAGCAGGATGTGCCGGCCAAGCTGGCGCACTCACTAAATTGCCGTCGGTGACTGCAGAATCGATTGGAATCTCGCAATAGGCGGCGCCAGCCATTTCAACTTCAGGCTTACACGCTGGATAAGCGGAGACTTCACGGCCTTTTAACACACCCGCTGCTGTTAAAATCTGCGCACCATGGCAAACAGCGGCTACAGGCTTATTGGTGTCAAAGAAGTGTCGCACCATTTCCAGCACACGCGCATTCAAACGCAAGTACTCTGGCGCACGTCCACCCGGAATCACTAGTGCATCATAATCGGCAGGGTCGATATCGTCGAAAGTCGCATTCAGCGCGAAATTATGGCCACGCTTTTCGGTATAGGTCTGGTCGCCTTCAAAGTCGTGAATACAAGTGGCAACCGTATCACCCGCCTTTTTCTCGGGGCACACGGCGTGCACGGTATGTCCAACAGCTAACAACGTTTGGAACGGAACCATCGTCTCATAATCTTCGGTGAAGTCACCGGTGATCATTAGAATTTTCTTACTACTCATGATGCTATCCTCCTGATTAAACACAGGACTTAACGGTAGCATGGAACGAAAATGAGAAGGTATTAAGGGATTAATACATCAATGATTTGCGAGAAATTCAATAAAAAGGCTGAAAATTGATTTTAGTCAAGGTGGGCAAAAGGAATGCGCTCTACACTTAACTCATCAAATCAAAAGTTACTCGGAGAAGAGCATCATGGAATTTTTATTTAGCCAAACAGCCTTATTAAGCATCGTTACTTTAGTCGCAATTTTCGGCGGTATGGGATGGTTCGCTTATAAAATGTATGTTCTATCCGGAAAACCTGCTGCAAATGCAAACCTGACTAATGACAAGCATTCTCCACAGCACTGATCGCTCAGTAAAACGTGTTACAACTAACGCGCATTGATCTCATCTGTTCACCCGATATTGAGATTGATGCGCGTTAATTTATCTCTTTTTTTCCTTATCCGACTCTTCTAGCGCACGACGGGCATAATCTTGCTCTTCCGGTGAAATCTTGCCGACTTCTGTGCCATCCAAATCAAACCGCACTCCACCACGCGCCACATTTTGCAGATAGCTTTTGTGCTTAGCATGACGACGTAGCAATTTTTTGATTGCGCGCTTGCTGTAGTCCATGTTCTTTTCGGCAACAAAGGCCGCGATCTGATCATCAATCCCAATCGCTAACGGACGTCGTCTGCGCCATACCGAAAAGGTCTCAGCCATAATTCGCTTTAATTCGCGAGACTGTCTTTCAGCAGGCGATAGCAAGCTGTCTTTCTCGGCTTTTTTAGCGGCCGCAGACTGCATTTTCAATACGCGTTTTTTACCACGTACAAATTCCTTAACTTCATCGCCATTTTTATTGGTCTCAGTCGACAGAGCGCCGTCTTCTTTAGCCGCAGCGGGTTTGCGCTTTAGGGAGAGTTTTTTACGAGGTTTTTCATCGGTCATCGAAGTGATCCTGAATCTTTGATTCAATATTGAGCCATCATTATAACAAGTTTTTACTGCAATTCTCCCGTGAAATCGACTGATAATGCCAATCTAGGCAATCAAAACAGAAGAATCACAGCGCCATAAGCCTGTGATAGACTGCTTTGCCTCACTTATCTGTCAAAGGAACGTCCCGATGAGCATGCAAGCCGTTCATCCTCTGAAGCGCCTGTTTAATTACTCACGCCAATATCGGCTTGATGTCATTAAAGCGACCATTTATTCGATTTTGAATAAGTTTTTTGATGTGCTTCCGGAAATTCTAATCGGAGTAGCGGTGGATGTGGTCGTAAACCGCCAAGACTCCTTTGTGTCCAAATTAGGCATTGCTGACCCTAAACACCAGATTATTTTATTGTCGATTCTCACCGCCTTTGTCTGGGCAGCTGAGTCGCTATTTCAGTATTTGTACAATTTGAAATGGCGTAATCTAGCTCAAAACCTGCAACATGACTTGCGTATGGATGCCTATCAACATGTGCAGAAACTCGATATGGCTTGGTTTGAGCGTAACCGTAGCGGTAACTTGCTCTCTGTACTCAATGAAGACATCAATCAGATGGAGCGCTTTTTAAATAGCGGCGCAAATGATCTGATTCAGGTGTTTGTGGGTTCGCTAATGGTGAGTGGTGTGTTCTTTGCCTTAACCAGTGAACTGGCATTTTTAGCGCTAATGCCCATTCCTTTTATTCTACTTGGTGCCTTCTGGTTTCAAGGCCGCTTAGCACCGCGTTATGCTGCAATGCGCGCTGCTGCGGGTAATCTGGCCACTCGGCTAAATAATAATCTCAGCGGGATTGCCACCGTAAAAGCTTACGCCGCTGAAGACTTCGAAGCTGAAAAAGTGCGTCAAGGTTCGGATGAATACCTGAAGCGTAATAAAGAAGCCATTGTCTGGTCATCTGCCATTACGCCGGTTATCCGCATGGCCATTTTGGTAGGGTTTATCTTCACCCTACTCTATGGCGGCTTTATGACCTTGAATGGTGAGCTTGGTGTGGGCAGCTATTCTGCACTAGTGTTTCTGACGCAGCGATTGCTTTGGCCGCTGACCCGCTTAGCGGATATGACCGACCTCTATCAACGCTCCATGGCATCCATTGATCGCGTATTGGATATGCTGCATACCCCGATTGAAATTAACTATGAGGGTAAGCCACTATCGGCCGCTGATGTGAAAGGTAAACTCACTTTTGACAACGTCAGCTTTAGCTATCCGGGGCAATCACAGTCGGCTATCACTGATCTCAACCTAACCATTAATGCTGGCGAAAATATTGCCTTTGTGGGCAGTACCGGTGGCGGTAAAAGTACCTTAATTAAACTGCTACTGCGCTTTCATGACCCACAACAAGGTCGTCTTTGTCTCGACGGACAAGCCATCAATGAAATACAGCTACAGGATTTGCGCCGCGCCATTGGCTATGTGGCTCAGGATACCTTTCTAGCTGATGCAACCGTCGCTGAAAACATTGCCTATGGCAGCAATGAGGTCTCGCGAGAAGCTATAATTAAAGCGGCTAAATCCGCTGAGGCGCATGAGTTTATTAGCCAGTTACCCGAAGGCTATGACACTCAAGTTGGCGAGCGCGGGATGAAACTTTCTGGCGGTCAGCGACAACGGCTGGCATTAGCACGTGCCATTTTAAAGAACCCACCCATTCTAATACTCGATGAAGCCACCTCGGCCGTTGATAATGAAACCGAAGCCGCCATTCAGCGCTCATTAGATCGGCTGGTGGTTGGACGTACTAGTTTGATTATTGCGCATCGCTTATCAACCGTACGCCATGCGCATTGCATTCATGTCTTGGAACATGGCCGCATTACTGAGTCTGGTACGCATGATGAGCTACTAAAGCGTGATGGGAGCTATGCCATGTTATGGCGCTTGCAGACTGGTGAGCGCTAGGCGAATAGCTTCGCGAATTGCTATGGCAAAGCTGGAGTCTATGGAAATCACACCATGGCTAAAGTGGAGCTTATGAGGACATTACTTCATAAGCTTCACTTGGAATACAGCACTTACCAATTAGCACTGATAAACCAAACCAACACGCCAGTATTTAACAACACTGTCACCCAAAGCACATAGCGAAACGGCACTTTCAGTGTTTTATGTCGCAACCACTGCTGAGCAACTAGCCCACCCGGCCAACCACACGCCAAGGCCAACAAGTGCAATGTGTTTTCAGGAGTTCGGCGAGAATTGCTTACGGCTGCCCGTTTATCTAGCCAATATACAATAAAGGTCACGAGACTCATCGCTGCGTAAGTCACGATAACAAATAATGGCAATCGACCAGCCAGCACCAAAGCGCCAAGCACTGCCATAAACACAGCTGCCAGTGCGATCGAAAACGTGCGGATTTTCATTTATTGCATCTCTTTTTTATTATTAGAAATTAAGAGGGATTTGAGGTTGGCTTTTCCAGCTGCAGCAATAGATCTGAGATTTCGCTCACTTTCTCGGTCACAACCGTTTCAGCATCATAAACACCTCGGTTATAAAAGTAGCTACCCATTTCTTTAGCAAAAAAATCGATTAGAAACTCCGCTTCAAAGCCACCAATATCCTGACCAAGCTCTTCGCTAAAGTAGCGTTTCACCTTATGTGCCATCTGCTCTTTTTCAGCTTGGCTGAATTGAATTTCATCCATGATAGTGCCCCTTGATTAGGAGTTTTTTGGTTTTCGTTTCAACTAAAAACCATGCTATCACCAGAAGCGGAAATAGACTCAGGGTTTCAAAGCAATTATTTCAACAGGACTAATCAGGCCATTGCTGATATTTCGAACCATACTTTTTACTTTTTGAGCACTGGTATCGGGCATGAGAGTATGCAGACCTAGAGCTGAAGGACCATTACCAGTCTTTGCTTTATCCCGCATTTTTTCAAAGAGTGACAAAGCAAATTCACGGCGATTATTTTCAACCTCAACCGTAAACCCAGCCGCAATAAGCGCTTGCCGGTAAGCCTCTGCTGTTGCTAGATTACTGTTGACAGGCTCTGTCGCCCAAGGCAGCGGGTAAAGCAATTCACCCTCTTCTTGCTGCATCACATCATAGATGCCCAAACGCGCGCCAGATTTTAATACACGAAATATTTCAGTGAACAAAGCTGCTTTATCTTCGATATTCATACCCACATGTAACAGGTAAGCCCCATCAAAGACATTATCCTGAAACGGCATATCCAGTGCACTTCCCTGCTTGAGGCTCACCGAGCTTTCAAGCTTTAGCCACTTGGAAAGCACATTACCCGTTTCAATATATTCGGGCGTGAGATCAATGCCCGTAACCTGCGTATTATATTGGGAGGCAACATAACGAGCCGCGCCACCTAAACCACAGCCAATATCTAGCAGTTGATCTTGGTCGGAGAACTGGAGTTGCTTTAGTAGGTGATCCGTTGCAAGACGACCACCGATATGAAATTCATCAACGGGCGCTAGATCTTCAAGGGTAACGGTATCGCGCGTTTTGCCAAGCTGAGGCAGCGCCGCTTCAATAGCGCTCAGTAAACTGCCATGCTGGTAGTGTTCTGATAGCGACTGTTCATGCGACATACCAAGCTCCTACTTAGGCGGGATTATCAATATCAATAAACTGATGCTCAATCCCAAACTGCTGGGCGAGATACTCACCCAAAGCCGGTGCGCCATAGCGTTCTGTAGCGTGATGACCGGCTGCAAAATAATGCACGCCATTTTCACGTGCTTCATGAGTGGTTTGCTCAGAGATCTCACCACTCACAAAGGCATCAACACCTAGCGCAATCGCCTGTTGGATATAAGACTGTGCGCCACCGGTACACCAAGCAATCGTTTTGATTGAATGATCACCACCAGAAACAACGGTCGGCGTACGCTGCAATTGCTGATACATACGCTCTGCGAGTTCATTCACGCTAAGCGCTTGCTCAAGGTGGCCATAATCACCAACTCCTTCCGCATTCATCGCACCATCGCGGATAAAGCCTAAGCGCTTTGCCAGCTGTGCATTGTTGCCTAGCTCAGGATGCGCATCAAGCGGTAGATGATAGCCTAATAAGCTAATATCGTTATCCAATAAGGCTTTAATCCGACGCTTTTTCATGCCGACAATGCGCTGATCTTCACCACGCCAAAACCAGCCGTGGTGAACCAACAAAACATCGGCATTAGCTGCAATAGCCGCATCGATCAAAGCCTGACTGGCTGTCACACCAGACACAATGCGTTGCACCTCCGGCTTGCCCTCAAGCTGTAATCCATTGGGTGCATAGTCTTTAAAGCGACCCACGTCCAATAATTCATCAGCCGCTTGAACCAGCGTTTTCAGTGCAACCATCATTTAGTCCTTTATACGATACTCAGCAGAGCGAGCGTGTGCGACCAAGCCTTCCCCACGCGCTAAGACTGAAGCCGTCTTACCCAAACGGGACGCCGCATCTGCCGAACAGGAAATCAGCGAAGAACGCTTTTGGAAGTCATACACTCCCAATGGCGAGGAGAATCGAGCCGTACGAGAGGTAGGCAATACGTGGTTAGGGCCTGCGCAATAATCACCCAGCGCCTCAGAGGTATAACGGCCTAAGAAAATCGCGCCTGCATGGCGAACTTTCTTCGCCACTTCCATCGCATCATCAACCGACAGCTCTAAATGCTCTGGTGCAACGTAATTAGCAACGCTCAAAGCATCTTCCATGTCTTCCGCGACGATAATCATGCCACGGTTTTTTAATGACTCACGAATAATCGCTTCACGTGGCATTTCCAGCACCTGACGCTCGATACTAGCAACCACCTTATCGGCAAATGCCGCATCTGTAGTCACTAGAATCGCTTGCGCATCTTCATCGTGCTCAGCTTGTGAGAACAAATCCATCGCAATCCAATCAGGATCAGTTTTGCCATCGCACAGCACTAGAATCTCGGATGGGCCAGCGATCATATCAATGCCAACCGTACCAAATACCATGCGCTTAGCGGTCGCCACAAAGATGTTACCGGGGCCAACAATCTTATCGACCGGAGGAACCGTTTCCGTGCCATAAGCCAGTGCTGCAACTGCTTGCGCGCCACCCACGGTAAACACACGATCTACGCCAGCAACCGCTGCGGCAGCCAGTACCAGTTCATTCAGCTCGCCATCTGGAGTCGGTACTACCATGATTAACTCTGCGACACCGGCCACCTTAGCTGGCATCGCATTCATTAATACAGAGGATGGATACGCCGCTTTACCGCCTGGCACATACAACCCAACACGATCTAATGGCGTCACCTGCTGGCCTAAAATCGTGCCATCCGACTCAGTATACTGCCAGGATTCCAGCTTTTGATGCTCAGCATAAGCACGCACACGACTGGCCGCTAACTCCAGCGCTTCACGCTGCGCAGGTTCAATATTTTCCAGCGCTTGCAATAAACGCGCCTTCGGAACTTCCAGCTCAGCCATTGACGTGGCTTGCATGCGATCAAATCGATTGGTGTATTCGATCAGTGCCTCATCACCGCGCTGACGAACGTCATGCAGAATGCCGTTGACCGTATCAAAGACTTGTTGATCTGAAACGGTATCCCATTCCAGCAGCTGCTTTAGCGTGCTCTGAAAATCTGCATCACGAGTTGATAAGCGTCTTATATCCATTACTGATTCCGCCGTGTCTCCACCGCTGCTGCCAGTTGGCGTAACACTGTTTCAGTGTCTCCCCAATTGATGCATGCATCGGTAATACTTTGACCATAAGTGAGTGTACTCTTGTCCACTCCCTCACCTTTCTGATTGCCTTCGACCAAATGACTTTCAATCATCACACCGCTGATATCGTAACTACCGCTAGCGATTTGGTTGGCAATGTTCTTCGCTACTTTAATTTGATTTTGATGCTTCTTACGGCTGTTCGCATGACTGAAATCAACCATCAATGATGGTGACAGATTGTTTTTACGCAACTCGTCTGCCGCATCTTCAATACTCACCGAATCATAGTTCGGGCGAATACCACCACGTAAAATCACGTGGCAATCTTCATTTCCAGCCGTCGTAAAGATCGCTGAACGACCCTCTTTAGTCACTGACAAGAAGTGATGTGGCTTAGAGGCTGCTTTAATTGCATTAATCGCAATATCCACATTACCGTAAGTACCGTTCTTGAAACCGATTGGGCAAGAAAGCCCTGAAGACAATTCACGATGACCCTGACTTTCAGTGGTGCGTGCACCAATCGCGCCCCAGCTGATCAGATCAGCCAGATACTGTGGTGAGATCAGATCCAGAAACTCAGTCGCGGCCGGAATGCCTTTTTCAGACAGCTCCAACAACAACTGACGCGCCACGCGCAGACCTTTATTGATATTGAATTCGCCAGAAATATCCGGGTCATTGATCAGACCTTTCCAACCGGTGCTGGTGCGAGGCTTTTCAAAGTAAACACGCATAACGATTTGCAGGTCTGCTTTCAGCTCATCACGCAGTATCGCTAGGCGGTCCGCATATTCCAATGCCGCTTTAGTATCATGGATTGAGCAAGGGCCAACCACGACGAGCAAGCGATCATCTTCGCCTTTGATAATCTTGTGCGCTTCTTCGCGTGCCTGAAAAACGGTGTTAGAAGCTGTTTCCGTTAGCGGAAATTCAGTCAGTAGTGTCGCCGGTGATAAAACTTCTTCCACGCCTGTAATCCGCAAATCGTCTGTATTGTGTTTCATAAATTGAGCCTCTTAGCTTCTATTGACCGCTTCCGATACTTTATCCAGTATGTGCTTAAGCGATGCATGCTTCATTTTCATTGATGCTTTATTGACTACCATCCGCGAGCTGATATCAGCGATATGCTCTTGCGGAATCAAGCCATTGGCAATCAAGGTATTTCCGGTATCCACCAGATCCACGATGCAATCAGCCAGACCCACAATCGGTGCCAGCTCCATTGAACCGTATAGCTTAATCACCTCAATCTGACGCCCTTGCTCGGCAAAATAACGCCGTGCACAGTTCACAAATTTTGTTGCAACTTTAAGCTCACCCTTTGGCAGCTCGCGACCTTCAATACCGGCAGTCATCAGCTTGCAGCAAGCAATCTTCAGATCCAGCATCTCATACAGGCCTTCGCCGCCGTGCTCCATCAGCACGTCTTTACCCACAACGCCTAAATCCGCTGCGCCATACTCAACATAAGTTGGTACATCGGTAGCACGGATAATGACCAACTTGATATCGTCACGAGTGGTATCCAGAATCAGCTTACGGCTAGTTTCCGGATCATCCAGTGGCACGATGCCGGCCGCTTTTAACAGCGGCACGGTCTCTTTAAAAATACGCCCTTTGGACAGCGCAATAGTAATTGTATCTGTCATGCTGTAGTCCTATCCGCTCAGTTGCGGCTGATTCTGCCACCCAATGCGGTGAGCTTTTCCTCAATCCGTTCGTAACCACGATCGGTGTGATAAATACGGTCAACAATGGTGACGCCTTGTGCAGCCAATCCAGCTAAGATCAAACAAGCCGATGCCCGTAAATCCGTTGCCATTACTGGCGCACCTTTCAAAGACGGCATGCCCGCGACAATCGCGGTGTTACCTTCCAGACGAATATTACTACCCATCCGCATTAACTCAGCCACATGCATCATGCGGTTTTCGAAGATGTTCTCAACGACTACGGCAATACCGGTAGCTACTGCATTCATCGCCATAAACTGCGCTTGCATATCAGTTGGGAAACCAGGATGCGCTTCAGTATGAATGTCTACTGATTTTAATTTGCGGCCACGCATGTCTAATTCAACCCAGTCGTCGCCTTTCTCAACCTTGGCACCCGCATCGCGGAATTTATTCAATACCGCAGTTAGTGTTTTTGGCGCGGCATTCAAACAACGCACACGACCACCCGTAATAGCGGCGGCAGCTAGGTAAGTACCAGTTTCAATACGATCTGGCAGTACGGAGTAATCAACCGCTTGCAAGGTTTCAACACCTTCAACCGTGATTGTATTCGTTCCCGCACCTTCGATTTTGGCACCCATCGCGATCAGGCAATTTGCCAAATCAACCACTTCAGGCTCTAACGCGGCATTGTTCAGTACTGTTGTACCTTCAGCCAATACAGCTGCCATCAACAGGTTCTCAGTACCCGTTACAGTGATCTTTTCCATGCTGATGTTTGCGCCTTGTAAGCGCCCTGCTTCAGCCCGGATATAACCTTCTTCAACGGTAATCTGTGCGCCCATCGCTTCCAAGCCCGATAAATGAATATCGACCGGACGGCTTCCGATAGCACAACCACCTGGCAGCGAGACTTCCGCTTTGCCGTAGCGCGCCAATAATGGGCCCAATACCAAAATAGAAGCACGCATGGTTCTTACTAATTCATACGGTGCACATTGGCTGGTAATCGTGTCTACATTGGTGGAGATATTATTATCTTCATCGGTGTTGACCGTTACGCCCATCCCTTCGATTAGCGCCGCCATGGTTCTAACGTCTTTCAAGCGTGGCACGTTGCGTATCGTCATATCACCTTCGGCCAGCAAAGTTGCTGCTAGCAAGGGCAAAACAGCATTCTTTGCACCGGAAATAATTACGTCGCCTTCCAGCGCCACTCCACCTTCAATCTGAAACTTCTGCATTTAGCCCGTTTCCTGCGATAAAAAACAAATGCGAATCATAACGAAATTACCTGCGAATAACACCCTGCGATTCATATGCCAGCCAGAATCTGGCCCTGATACTTATCTGAGGCTTTACGGAATTCAACACCGTGCTAAATAAGCCGTCTCAAAACTAACCATTTAGCCTGAGTTACCAAAAATCAGTGTATTATTGCAGCAAGATGCACTATTTTTGGCAGTCGCGATATTTATTCATTCGACTAATACGTGCAATTAAAATAACTAAATTAACGACAACAATAACTTTCAGGGGAAAATCTCATGTTACACAGGGATTATGGGCGCCATCTGATTACCGTACTGCTAGCACTGTTTATCGCAGGCTGTGGCGGTGGTGGGAAATCGACACCGGCAATTACTTATCACAAGGTCACACTCACCGCTAATGGCAAACCAGCGGCAGGTGCAGACTATAGCGCGACTGGCGGCGTGGAGGACACATCCGGCACCACAGACACGGATGGTATCTTCGAATACACCAATGGTAGTGTGATCGTGATTAAAATTGGTACCAAAACCATTGGTACTTTAACGGCAGCAAGTCTCACGCCTGATGGCACGGTTAGTATTGAGTCGCTCGTCAGTGGTAGTACCGACCCGCAGCTAAAATTCTTACCTGAGTTACTGGCAGCCTCGGCCGACCCGACCTCCAGTTATACGCAGCTGCCAGTGACCCTTGCGGACCTTGAGCCATTGACCAAAACCTTGTTGACGGTAAATGGCCGTCCGGTTTCTGGCGTCGCTTATAGCTCTGGCTCACTGTCTGGCAATACCGATCTAAATGGCTTTTTTGAGCAGGATGGCGCTAAGGCCGTCAGCTTTAGCGTGGCTGGTTTAGATATTGGCACAGCGGCTAATACCGATTTGCCAACTAGTATCGAAGCCTTAGTCAGCGGCAATACCAACCCCATTATTCAAAACCTTGCTGACTTAATTGTGGGATTAAATGTCGCGGGCAGCACCAACTACGCAGTGAGTGGCGGCCTACGCCTGCATGATCTGGAGCAGGAATTATTCAAACCCGGTAGCCTGCCAGTCAGTCGCTTATTAGGTATGAACCTTGAAACACCACAAGCTGAAGCCGATGGCATTATTCAACCCACTGCTCCGGTTGACCTGTTTCGCTTGGCGCGTCCGTTTGCAGAAAACTCCTGTCAGGATATCGAATACGATGAGCACAAGTGGCCTATCAAGATTCCTGAGAGCTGTGCGACTGATCCCGGAACTTACCCAGGCCTCACCACTAAATTAAGCGAATACGCCACCACGCGAATTTTGCAATTTGCGAATACCGACAGCCTACGTGAAGGCCGCTATCATGTCTTTTATGAGGGCAATGGAAAGCTGAGCTATAGTGGCTTGGCCAGCAATACAGAAACAATTAAAGCGGGTCATGATCAAATCGATATCACCGTGGTTAACCCCGTTGATGGTGATCTTGAGCTGATTCAATGGACAAAAGGCTTAATTCTTAGCATCACCGAAACCGATGCGACGGACCCAGTTCGTAATATCCGCATCGTTCCAACGGGTGGAATTTGTAAGGGAAATCCCTTTACTTACCAAACTGATGCTGCTGCTTGCGATACGCCATACATTGCATTTGCTGATATTTTAGAGGGTAACCGTAATGCCATTTTGTTCAATCCTGACTTCCTGAATTTCTACAAAGATTTTCGGGTATTGCGCATGATGAACTTTATGGAGACCACACCCCGTCGGCCGGAAAACCATTCGATCAATCCCTGCCTTGGCATGACCGATAGTGAATACCGTAGCTGTGTGACTCAATCCCGCAACTGGGACCAACGCGCCACTCTGGATGATGCGAGCTGGGGCGGTTCACATCGCACCATCGTGACCGAGCGCTTTGGTGTTCCGCTTGAAGTCACCATTGCCCTGAGTAATTTGCTGCAAGCTCACCCTTGGCTAAACATCCCTCATAATGCGGATGACAATTATGTCGAAGAATATGCCAAGCAGCTAGCCAATGAGCTAGATGATTCGCTGCAAGCGCATATCGAATACAGTAATGAAATCTGGAACTCTGGATTCTGGGCGCACAATTACGCCAGTTATATGGGTGCGGATGACCCAGTCATTAGCGCGATGGATGAAATCGGCACACGCGGTGCTGACTACTCCAACCGCGTTCGCTATATCGGTAAACGTGCTAAAACCATTTTCACCGTATTTGCCGATGAGTTTGGTGATGCAGATCGCATCAAACGTATTTTAGGTGGTCAGCATAAATTCCCATCGTTTGCTTTGGATGCTCTGAAATACAACGGAACTGCCAGCGTAGTGGATGCGGTCGCTATTGGCCCTTACTTCCACGGCTGCTGGAATAGAGAACGTAAAACTGGTGTTGATGATGACGGCAACGACATTATCGTGGATATTGCCAGCTGTTCTGACCCTGATGTCGTACCTAAAGTACTAGCCGATGCCACCACTGAGGAAGATGTGTTTGAAGTCATCGATGGCATTTACAATATAGGCGCAAGCAGCAATGAAGCGCGTGGCGACACCAATTCCTTGGATGCAACGATTAAGCTGATCAAAGCACAAGCTGATTCATTGCACGATGCGTTTCCAGCGATTGATTTGTATGCCTATGAAGGTGGCCAACACCTGACTGTCGATTACAGCGACACCACGGATGGCGGTGGCAGCGGCCTGTTAACCGATGACATTCTTTATAACCTAGATAGCTTATTTGTCGACGTGAACCGTAACCCAGAAATGGGTGAGCGCTATAAACGACTACTCGAAGGCTGGAAGGAAGCTGGCGGCAAGCAGTTTATTCTGTTCACTTCGCCACAATCGTTTAACCGTGCGGGTTATTTCGGGATTAAGGAAGCGCTGAATGCCAGCCGTGAAGAATCCCCCAAATACGATGCGGCACTTACCTTTCAGGAAACGCTGAATAATTGCTGGAGTGGCTGGGTTGAGGAGGGCTGTTAAAACCTGAAACGATAGGCTAGCGGTGCGAATGCCCTTTAGCCTTGAAACTCAAAGCGGGCTTGTCAGTCATTGGCAAGCCCGCTTTATTTTATGCTTTTGGCAGTGCTTGCCAAGTCCCATTCACCAAACCTTCTAGCGGCTGGTAACGGGTTTTGTAATTCATTTTATTACAGTCTTTAATCCAATATCCCGGATACACATACTGCAAGCCAATCTCACGAGCGTAGTGAATTTGCCAAATTAATGCGAACACACCGATACCGCGCCGACTCCCCTGCTCAGGATCAAAGAAGGTATAAACTGCTGACAGGCCGGATGCCAGCTTATCAACAGCCGCAACACCAATGAGCTCCGTTTGGTCGTAAAACTCAATAAATAGTGTGTCGCACCAAGTCGCGGTGAGGAAATCTTGCACGCCATCAGTTTCAGTATCTTCGTGGCGGGACTTTAAATAGCGCTCATACAGCTCAGCATATTCTGGTTTAAAGCCTTCATTATTGACCTCTACCCGCAAATCCTGATTCTGCTTAAAATTACGGCGCTGGCTACGGTCTGGGGTAAACTTTTCTACTTCGATACGCGTGGTCACACACGCTTTACAGTCCTGACAATACGGTCGGTAAACCTGATTACCACTGCGTCGAAAGCCCGATTTAATCATGTAATCATACACACTCATATTCATTGCAAAATCAGGGTCAATGACGGCATTACGCGCAATTTCTCCCGGCAAATATGAGCAAGCATGCATAGCAGTGGGGTAAATTTTCAAGGGCTTTGAAAAATCCATAAAAACGCTTTACCTTAATATTGGACACAATCGATAACCTAGACTGGGCGCTAGGGGGAGCCTTATCCGGATTCGTAGGTTAATCGGGCGCTCAGCTTCTATCAATATAAACCCTGATCGATGGCAGTGCAAAAATACCACCACCCGACCAGAGTCATAAACGGCCTTTAATAGGCAACCACCGATCCGGATTGGCAGTTTGATTGGGGGGAATCACCTGTTTGTAATAGCTCAGAAACGGCTGCGCCACCACGAATATCACCTCGCAAGGCTACCCAAATTTCTGTCACTTGATTTTTACGACCACAACGTAAGCCCACTCTGGCAGCGGCTTTATCACCATAAGTTTTCGCAAAGACCGAACGGATTTCTTTTAAGGAAACTGTGCTGCCCACTTTAGAAGCAAACAATTTGGATACCGGACTTTGATTCAATTCGCGAGTAACCCGCAATGAGTCCATGTAATAGATATTGGCATCCTTGTGATAGCAAGTACCGTGTTTAATCCACTCATGACGCTGTAAATAAGAGGCATAACCCGGCATCACTTTGCTCAGTTCTTTTTTGGTCTCAGTTGTTAATGGCAAGGCTGGCAATAAATCCCAACGGCCGCGACGATCAATACTTTTATGTGTTTCACTCACACCGCAATAACTATTATTACGCGGCTGAGGCCATAAGCCATGTAGTGCCAAGTGCGATGCTGAGAACTCATTATTAGTGGCACGCGCACATTCCGTTTTCGCACTATGCGTGGCACAAAAGCCGGGCTGCCAGCTCAGTGCTAATAAATAATCATTGGATTGCTTACGGGTAGCCGGTGCAGCAACTTGCTGGCCATTAACACTTCCGCAACTCACCTCAACCCAACGCTGTGGCGACGTAACACCGGGAATCTCAATTAAATAGTGAGTCGCCGCAACTTTGTTCTTAGCGCGTACCGTGTAACTTTCTCCCACACGAAGCATGAACTGGTCCGGATTGGTTTGCTTGCGGATAGAGCGAAACGCAGGGCAAGCCTGTTTTGCCACAAACACGCCTGATAATGGCTCGCTAGCGCTGGCTGGTAAGGTATTCAGCCCGATAATCACCAAGCCCGATAGAAGTTTAATCAGAGTTTTTTTCATTAACCTACATCCAATAATTGTTGTTGAATTTCGAGAGAAGCCAGTTGTTGCAACAACCACTTCAATCCCTCCCCTTTATGATGATTTTTCCAGGCATAAATAACGCCATAGGGCCGGTCACCGGAAAGCTCGGTGGCTTTCACAACCATTTGACCATCGTCCAAATAAGGTTGGACCATTTTTCGAGACACTGTACCAACCCCTAAGCCCAAACGTTGCGCTTCCAGCTTCATCTGATGCGTCGGCACACTCAGCACCGACTGCCCCTCCAGCAAGCCAATGGAACGATGGGGAATACTGCGTGAGGTATCAGATACCGCAATCACCCGATAAGGTTTGATGTCATCATGGGACAATGGTTCAGTCGCGGTAGCCAAGGGATGGTTCGCTGCGACCGCAAAAACAAATTCATAATACCCAAGCTCTGCGGTAGAAATTCCAGACATCGTGGAGGGAATGGTGTCATCCACCCCGATAATTAAATCGGCCCGATTAGCCGCCAAACTATCCCACATGCCATTGAGTACCTCGGTACTCACTCGCACTTGCATCTGGGGCGATAGCTTAAACAAGTCATCTAATAACGGCATCAGCGCATTGGGATTGATCAGGTCGCCCAAGGCAATACTCAGTTCCGACTCCCAGCCGGTTGCAATCCGCTCAATGGACTTTTCAGCATCCGCCGCAATCTGCAAAATATGCTTACTGTGGCGCACCAGTTCACGGCCAGCTTCAGTTAGTTTAACGCCATGTTTTTCGCGTTCGAAAAATTTAACATTAAATGAATTTTCAAGTTTGGAAACCGTGTAGGATATGGTCGAGGGTACGCGGTGCAATGCCAAAGCAGCCCCGCTAAAGCTACCCTGATCAACAATGGCTTCGATGACTCTTAAACTATCCAGATCAATTTTATAATTCGAATTCATCGAACCTCACCAGCAATATTTTCTAATTGTCTATCTGTACGATCCGGTTATTATAGTCTGACGTACACATAGTATTTCTCTTTAAACTCAAAGGACAATCGCATTGATTAAGGACACTCAGACAGCCTATGGTGTGATGAGTAAATCGCTGCACTGGATTATGGCCGCGCTCCTGATTGGACTGTTTGGCGTTGGCCTATACATGACTGATTTGGGCTATTACGACAGCTTATATCATATCCTACCGTGGTGGCATAAGAGCATCGGTCTGGTCGTTATCATACTGCTAGTGTTGCGTGTTATTTGGAGACTGAGCAATACAAGACCCGCGCCATTAACCAGCCACAAGGCATGGGAAATAAAAATTGCATCCAAAATGCATGTTTTACTGTATTTACTTATACTACTGATTGCGAGTAGTGGTTATTTAATTTCCACCTCAGAGGGCAAAGGCATTGAGTTCTTTGGCTGGTTTGAGGTACCTGCACTGCTAACCTTGTCGACTGATACAGCGGACTTGGCGGGTGCTGCACACTTTTACTTGGCTTGGGGTTTGATTGTATTGGCGACGGCTCATGCTGGTGCAGCGATTAAACACCACGTTATTGATAAAGATTCTACTTTAATTAAGATGAAACCCTGGTAACAAAAATGATGAAAAAATTACTTTCGACGGCTCTTTTAGCCACTGCGCTTCCATTTGCTGCAAATGTTTCTGCTGCCGATTACACCATTGATAATGAAGGCGCTCATGCGGCTATCAACTTCAGTGTGAGTCATTTAGGGTACGGCTGGGTTGTTGGCCGCTTCAATGAATTTGAAGGCACCATCAGCTATGACGCGGACAAGCCAGAAGAGTCTAGCGCTAACGTGATCATTAAAACGCAAAGCGTTGATTCTAACCACGCAGAGCGCGATAAGCACTTACGTGGCGGTGACTTCCTGAATGCAGACAAGTTTCCGGAAGCCACTTTCAAAAGCACCAAGTTTGACCCGTCTGAAGGTAAAGCGGTTCTTGAAGGTGATTTGACAGTAAACGGCGTGACTAAGCCAGTAACTATCGATGTGACCCTGAGCGGTTCTGGAAAAGATCCATGGGGCGGCGAGCGTATTGGTTTTAAAGGTACGACAAGCATCGCAATGGCTGACTACGGCATTGACTTCAACTTAGGCCCTGCCTCTAAGAACGTTGATCTGACGTTATATATCGAAGCAGTTAAAGTGAAGTAATTACAAGTTCCCTGCAGTGAAGGGGCCGCGTTTTTTGATAGAACGTGGCCTTTTTTATTTTAGGCGCTCGCTATTTTCGCTTAGGTGCCAGCCAGTACACATCGCAAAATACCAAAGCTCCAAGTGCCGCCTAAGTTGCTGTAAAGCTCTTTGACAGCACCCTCAGAACGATTCGGTAATTTACTGGCCGCTTCACGAATTTCTTCAATATCTTCTTCATCTAAATCCGTTGCCTGCTCAATTGAAATTTTACCGGCACGAATCGCGCTCGCTAAATCCTCATAAATCGTTGCGGCAACCATTTGGCGTTGTTTAGCAATCTGCTCAACATTCATGCCCTGCTTTAGCATCGCCAAGGTGGCATCCGGCGAGTCAGGCGCAACCGAGGGACTATCATCCGCATGTTTGCAAATTAGCTCGATGAAATCATGCCCGTAACGATCAAGCTTGGACTCCCCTACGCCACTGATATAACGGAATTCGGTTTCGGTTTGCGGGCGGCGCTCTGCCATCTCTTCCAAAGTCTTGTCATGGAAAATAACGTATGGCGGCACACCCTGCTCTTTGGCTAAGGTCATGCGCAAGACTTTAAGCGCGCTCAATAAGGTTTCGGCTTCCGGACTTAAAATCGCACGATCTTTTAAGCGGCTGCCCGATTTTGCCAATACCGGTGTCGCCAGTTTGCGGGCCTGTAGCTTGACTTCGCCACGCAATAAAGGGCGTGCTTTCTCTGTCAGCTGTAATGCGCCATAGCGCTCCATATTAATGTGCAAATGACCTTGCGCAATCATCTGACGGAACAAGCTGCGCCAATACGGAATACTGTGATCTTTACCTAAACCGAATACAGCCAACTTATCATGGCCATTGCGTTGAATACGGTCATCGTCTTTACCCAGCAAAATATCCGTGACATAGGCCACACCAAAGCTTTGACCAGAACGATAAACAGCAGATAAGGCTTTTTGCGCATCAACGGTTGCATCCCAGGTTTCTGGCGGATTTAGGCAGTTATCACAATTGCCACAAGGCTGATCCATGGTCTCGCCAAAGTAGCCAAGAATTGCCTGACGCCGACAGCTTACCGTTTCACACAAGGCCAACATTGCTTCGAGCTTGTGCTGGGTCACGCGCTTATGATCTTCACTGCCGGTGCTTTCTTCCATCATTTGGCGCAGCGTAATCACATCCTGCAAGCCATAACTCATCCAAGCGTTGGCGGGTGTGCCATCGCGTCCGGCACGACCAGTTTCCTGATAATAGGCTTCGATATTTTTGGGCAAGCTTAAATGCGCCACAAACCGTACATCTGGCTTATCAATGCCCATTCCAAAAGCAATGGTCGCGACAATAATCACGCCTTCTTCACGCAGAAAACGCGCTTGGGTGTGCTGGCGTAATTCAGGGCTTAAACCTGCATGATATGGCAACGCAATACAGCCTTTATTGCTAAGCCATTCGGCGGTGGATTCCACTTTTTTGCGGGATAGGCAGTAAACAATACCCGCATCTTTCGGGTGATTTTGCTGGATGAAACGCCATAAACGGTCACGTGAGTTTTGCGCATCGGACAACTCATAGCGGATATTGGGCCGGTCAAAACTATTAACAAATACACCCGCTTGCTCTAACTGCAGCTGAGCAATAATTTCCTGACGGGTTCGTTGATCTGCTGTGGCGGTTAATGCAATGCGGGGAATATCCGGAAAGCGCTCGGCAAGCATCGAGAGTTGCTGATACTCCGGCCGGAAATCATGCCCCCATTGCGAGACACAATGCGCCTCATCGACCGCAAATAAGGAAATTGTGCATTGGCTAAGCATCTGCAAGGTGTAGTCATTGCATAAACGCTCCGGAGCAACATACAGAAAATCGAGCTCTTGGCGGCGCAATGCAGATTCCACTTGCTGGCGTTCTTCTGCGCTCAATGTCGAGTTTAAAAATGCGGCTCGTACACCTAACTGAGTAAGTGCATCGACCTGATCCTGCATCAAAGCAATCAATGGTGACACCACAATGCCAACGCCATCACGCACCAACGCGGGAATCTGATAGCACAGCGACTTACCACCACCGGTTGGCATTAGAACAAAGGCATCCTCTCCCGCAATCACTGAATCAATAATCGCCGCCTGATTATGCCGAAACTGCGGATAACCAAATGTGGTGTTAAGAATTTCCAGTGCGCGCGACATATTCAAACCTATAGCCAATCCATGAGGCTGCCAATAAAAGCACATCGCACATCGTAATTGAATTAAAACATGATAGAATTCACGTTTTTAACGGTTCGCAAGGATCTTCGCTCCAATGGACGACAAAAAACCTTCCCTGACGTATCAGGACGCCGGCGTTAGTATTGAAACCGGCAATGCATTAATTGATCGCATTAAACCCCATGCAAAGCGCACAAAGCGTCCTGAAGTCCTCGGTAATATCGGTGGATTCGGTGCTTTGATGTCGATTCCGAACCGCTACAAAGACCCCGTACTGGTCTCTGGTACTGATGGCGTCGGCACTAAGCTGAAGCTGGCCATTGATATGAAGCGCTTCGACACCATCGGTGTTGATCTGGTGGCGATGTGTGTGAATGACATTATCGTGACGGGTGCTGAGCCTCTATTCTTCCTTGATTATTATGCCACCGGTAAGTTGGATAATGATGATGCGGAAAATGTTATCAAAGGCATCGCGGATGGTTGTGAGCAAGCAGGTGCGGCCTTAATTGGTGGCGAGACTGCTGAAATGCCGGGCATCTATCGCGAAGGTGATTTTGATCTGGCGGGTTTCAGTGTTGGCGTCGTTGAGCGTGAATTAATCATTGATCAGAGCTCTGTCGCTCATGGCAATGTGTTGATTGGAATGGCGTCTAGCGGACCACACTCCAATGGCTACTCGCTAATTCGCAAGGTGATTGAAGTCAGTGGCGCATCCTTGGATCAACCATTTGGTGAAGCGGATGAGACCTTAGGCGACGTATTACTGGCACCGACCACTATTTACGTGAAGCCATTGCTACAAGCATTAAAGCAATTTGATATTCGTGCACTGGCTCACATTACCGGTGGTGGTTTAACTGAAAACCTACCTCGCGTATTGCCAAGCAACTGCAAAGCTGAAATCGATCTGAGCAGCTGGGAACGTCCTGAGATCTTCAACTGGTTGCAGGAAAACGGCAATATCGAAGATATGGAAATGCTGCGTACCTTTAACTGCGGTATCGGTATGGTACTGGTCGTCAGTGAAGAGCAAGCGGATGAAGTGATTAATAGCTTCAAACTGCAGCAAATCACCAGCTGGAAGATTGGTCATATCGCTGCTGTTGAGACTGAAACACCATTCGTAGAGTACGTCTAAGCAATGCTGTCAATTGTTGTATTAATCTCCGGCAGCGGTAGTAATCTGCAGGCGATTATGGATCGCATTGCCAGGGATAAGTTGGACGCGAAGATTGAGCTAGTACTCAGTAATCGCGCCGATGCTTATGGCTTAACGCGAGCAGCGGATGCGGGAATTGAAACGCGGGTGATTGATCACAAGCAATTTGATTCCCGTGAGCAATTTGATCAGGCGATGATTAAGGAGATTGATCCCTATCAGCCTGATCTGATTGTGCTGGCAGGCTTTATGCGCATTCTGAGTACCGCGTTTGTTACGCACTATACAGGCCGCATGATCAACATCCACCCTGCTCTACTGCCAGCCTACAAAGGCCTGAATACACACCAGCGAGCACTAGAAGATGGTGTTAGTCATCACGGTGCAAGTGTGCATTATGTAACGGCTGAGTTGGATTCTGGTGCAGTGATTTTACAAGGTCGTGTGCCAGTCTTGGCTGATGATACTGAAGAAGCGTTACAGCAGCGCGTTCATAAAATCGAACACGTAATCTATCCGGAAGTGGTGACATGGTTTGCACAAAAACGCCTGACGTATCAAAACAATCAGGCGCTTTTGGATGGTGAAGTATTAGACCAACCAGTGATTATCGACCAGCAAGACTAAATACTGAAGCGGTTGGCTTATTAAGAAGCTAACCGCTTTAGGAATACATTCTCTACAGCAGCCAAATCTTCGGCTGTATCAACACCCGCTCCCGGAATTTCTTTAGCCACATCAACGTGAATACGTGTGCCATACCACATGGCCCGCAGCTGTTCTAATTTCTCAAGCTGCTCCAGCTGACAACTTTCCATTTTCACAAAGTCACGTAAGTATTTTGCACGATACGCGTAAATCCCAATATGACGGAATGCAAAATCGGTGACATCCAAGCTTGGATCACGCTGATAGGGGATTGAGGCACGCGAGAAATACATCGCCATACCTGCATTATCAGTCACTACTTTTACAACATTAGGGTTGATGAAGTCTTCTACATCAACAATCGGTGTACATAGCGTCGCAATCATTGCTTCAGGATGATCCACAAGATTCTGCGCAACCTGATGCAGGTTAACCGATGGCGTCAATGGCTCATCACCCTGCAAATTCACAAGGATGTCGTCATCATCAAAACCACGCAAAGCCACCACTTCAGACAAGCGATCACTGCCCGTCTCATGGGCTTCATTGGTCATGCACACATCAGCGGAGAACGACGCACAAACTTCAGCGATGCGCTCGTCATCAGTCGCGATAATGATGTTATCAAAGCCAGCCTGCTGCGCACATTCATGCACGCGCTGAATCATCGGCTTGCCGGCGATACTGAGTAATGGCTTGCCCGGTAAACGGGTTGAATTATAGCGTGCGGGTATTACGAGTATTGTTTTCATTTATTGTCGATTTCATCCTGAGTCAACACACGAGCTTCGCTTTCCAACATGATCGGCTTACCCTCAATAATGGGGTAGGCAAGCCGTGCCGAGCGGGAAATAAGCTCTTGGTTTTTTTTATCGTATTTTAATTTACCCTTAGTAACCGGGCAAACTAGTATATCTAATAGCTTGCTATTCATTAACATTACGACTCCAACACTTTAAGTTTGGCCAACAGCCGTTCACCAAAAACAGAGCTCACGGTCGCTGTCACTGGAACCACCCAATGAGCTGCGGTAGCAAACGCTTTGCATTTAACCGCATCTTTCTCGGTCATCAGCACTGGAATTTCGTCGGCGAATTCTATATCAGCCAAGCTGAACCGGTGATGATCGGGAAAAGCATGTTCAATAACCGTCAAACCAAAGACTCGCAACATACAGAAAAAGCGTGGTGGATTTCCAATGCCAGTCACCGCATGCACCGTCATTCCCTGATAAGTCGATAATGGCTGCTGAGCGCCGGTTTTCAAGTTGTATAAATCACCCGTTGCCAATTGCATACTCAGTTCAGAGCGCGGCTCTGCTTCATGCATCACCACAAAATCACATTCATCAAGCCGGGAAGCCGGTTCACGCAATGGCCCTGCGGGTAAGCAATGCTTATTACCTAAGCCACGTGCCGCATCAATTAATACAATTTCAATATCGCGCTTGAGTCGGTAATGCTGCAAGCCATCATCGCTGATAATGATATCCACGGAATGTGTCTGGAGCATTAAATCAACACTTTCATTTCGCTCTGGGCCGGCAATAACTGGAACACCTGCACGGCGCGCCATAAGCACGGGCTCATCGCCATATAAAGCAGGATTGGCGCTAGGTGTCACTTCGGCTGGCCACTGCGTCGCTTTGCCACCATAACCACGCGTAATAATGCCCGGCGAGTAGCCTGCCGACTTCAGCAGCTCAACCAAATAAATCACCATCGGCGTTTTGCCCGTCCCGCCAACACTGATATTACCTACGATAATTATAGGAACTGGATGGGGAATTTGCTTGGATAATTGCTTAGATCGGTTCCACTTAGCAGCCAGCCGGAATAAAACTTCTAGCGGCCAGAGCAGCCAAGCGCCCGTCGCACCTTCGTACCAAATACTTTCTAAGATACGTTGTAGGCGGCTGGTATTGCTTGGTTTAGCGGTATTTGAAGGGGACGTGTTATTGGCCATCAGTCTGTAAATGCTGAAGTGCGGCATACACTCCATTCTTTTCTAACAACGCTTTATGAGTACCGGCTTCGACAATCCGCCCCTGATCCATGACCAAAATTTTATCGGCTTGCTCAATGGTGCTTAAGCGATGCGCGATCATGAACGTCGTGCGACCACTTAACAAAGTATTCAATGCATCCTGAATATAGCGCTCAGATTGTGTATCCAAAGCTGAAGTAGCTTCATCCAGAATCAGCACAGGCGTATCCGCTAAAATTGCTCGCGCAATAGCTAAACGTTGTTTTTGACCACCAGATAATAAGGTGCCGTTTTCACCGATTTCAGTATCTAAACCCTGTGGTAGTTTCTCGATAAACTCCAGCGCATGTGCCGCTTTAGCGGCCGCAAGAATGCGCTCATCACTCGCATTGCGCAGTACGCCATAAGCAATATTATTACGAACCGAATCATTAAACAGTGTGATGTTTTGGCCTACATAGGCAAACTGCTGACGTAAATTCGCTAGCTGATAGTCTTGCAGCGATACGCCATCTAGCAGAATTTTACCGCCTTGAAGATCATAGAAACGTGGCAGCAGATTAACTAACGTCGTTTTGCCGCTTCCGGACTTTCCAACCAGTGCCACTTTCTCACCAGCTTTTACGTTGAAACTAATATCCCTTAATATTGTCTCTGTGCCTTCATAGCTGAATGAGACGCGATCAAAAGTCATCTCGCCGCGTACTCGCGAAGCCTGATGGGTGCCAGTGTCTTTTTCAACCTCCGCATCAATCACTTCAAAAATGCTTTCACCGGCGGCAATACCTGCCTGCAGTACTGAGCTAACACTGGTTAAACGCTTGAGTGGATCAAACAGCAACATCATCGCCGCCATAAACGACATAAAAGCACCGGGCGTAAAACGCTCCAGCAAGTCTCCGCGAGTTGCGATAATAATCACGATAGACAATGCAACGGCCACAATAAAGTGAACCAGCGGCATACTCAGACGCTCGGTTAAAATACGCTTCATAAAGGAACGGCGATTGCGCTCATTCACTTCAGCAAAGCGATCTTTTTCAAAGTCGGTCGCACCAAAGATACGCACTTCGCGAGTGGCTTGGATCACTTCACTACTGATCTGTGTGACTTCGCCAGTAGATTCCTGAATCTGATGACTGAAACGGCGGAAGCGCTTAGAAACAAAACGAATGATAAGAGCAATTAAAGGGCCTGTGAGCAATACAACCAGCGTGAGTTCCCAACTGTAATAAAACATCAGTGCCAACAAACCAATAATACTAGCCGTATCCTGCACCAATACTGTCAAACCGCCAGTGGCTGCAGAGGCAACTTGCTCTACATGATAGATTAAGCGCGTCACCATTTGACCAGAGTTAGTCCGGTCGTAATAGCTAACGGGTAAATGAATCAGTCGGGAAAATAACTGCTCACGAAGTTCAGTCACCACCTTGCGCCCTACCCAAGCCATAAAATAGCCTGACAGGAAGCCGGAGACGCCTCGTAATAAGAAAATCAGGAGTAGCGCATAAGGCGCCCATTCGATAATTTCAGGATCTTTCTCCATGAAAGTGCCATCCAGCAAGGGCTGGAGATAAGCAGCAAACATGGGCTGAGTCAGCGCATTGATGACCAAGCCTGCCAGGGCCAGTAACAAATATCGCCAGTGCTTCAGTGAGTAGCCGGCGAGGCGCTTATAAATTTCAGCCCCGGACTGTTTATCCGAGGCTGTCGTTGTTTTACTCAATGAGAAATCCTATTCTGTTCAGTCTACTTTCTAGCTGCCTGAGCGGTTGCCATTGAGAAGTTAGTAATCCCCAAGCGTCCGGCAATATCCATTGCAGTAACGACAGACTGATAATTAGCATTTGCGTCAGCACTAATCACCAACGGTGGATTAGAACCACGACTATCAAGTGCCTGACTTAAAGCTTGGAATAATGTCTCCGGCTTATTGTTCAACACTTCCTGCCCATCCAGATAATAAGTACCACGGCCATCAATTAACAGCTCCATGGTCTCATTTTGCACTTCAACCGCAGCGCTTTGTGTGGTCGGCAGTTCAATTTTAATCTTAGCATTACGGTCAAAGGTGGTTGTGATCATAAAGAAGATCAGCAACAAAAACACCACGTCGATAAGCGGGGTTAGATTAACCTCCACCTCATCGGGAACATGTTGGGTAAAATTCATGCCACCCCACCTGCCGCTTTATTTTGCTGTGCCGCTCTGACTGCAGCCATCGCTTTTTGAGAGCCATGAGCCGCAGCCTGTACCGCCGCGGCAGGACGCTTAGCGCCAACAGTACCGACAGTCTCTACCAGCTTCATCGCTGATTTTTCCATCTCAACCGCCAGATCAGTGATCTTAGCGCGGAAAAAACGGTGGAAGATCAATGCAGGAACAGCTACGGAAATACCTGCAGCCGTTGTAATCAACGCTTGAGAAATACCGCCGGCCAATTCAGTAGGATTACCTACACCTTGGCTGGTGATTACACTAAATACACTGATCATACCAACAACCGTACCTAGCAAACCCAGTAACGGCGCAATTGCCGCAATGGTGCCGAGTGTCGTCATGTATTTATCCATTTCATGGATCACATGACGACCGGTTTCTTCGATATTGGTTTTCATGATGTGGCGAGGTTGATCCGCACTGTCCAAACCGGCGGCCAACACTCTACCCATCAAAGAGCCTTCGCGGATCTGATTAATGTGTGCCGATGTCATTTTGCCTGACAGGGCTAACTTGCCTGCCATATCCGCTACGCCTTCTGGCATAACTTTTTTCTTACTTAATTTCAGAAATAACGCAATAACAATTGCTGTTGCCGCTACAGAGCACAGCACGATCGGGATCATTAAGAATCCACCCGCAGTAATATATTCAAACATATCTGGCCTTTAATTTTTTTATAATAAGCTCACTCAAACCCGATGCCTTAGTCCTTCATGGCAAATCGGCGTCCCCTGTCACAGCAACGCATCCCGCCTGCTGTGACCTACGTTATTATACAATAACGCCCCGAGCCTATTAAAGGCTATAAAATCAAAACCCACGCTGAATATTAGTCACGAACAAACACAGCAATCGACTCAACATGCGCAGTGTGCGGGAACATATCCATTACACCAGCGCCTTCCAAGCGATAACCGTGTGTGTGCACTAACTCACCGGCATCACGTGCCAGCGTTCCCGGATGACAGGATACATACACGATACGCTTAGCACCCAGCTTACCAAAATGCTCAATCACTTCTTTAGCACCCGAACGTGGCGGATCTAGCAGAATGCGATCATACTTCTGCTTCATCCAAGGCTCGTGCTTAACATCCGCCGTGAGATCGAAGGTAAAGTAGTTGGTATTGCTAATGCCATTATCCAGTGCGGTTTGCTTGGCGCGCTGCACCATCACAGAGTCACCCTCAACCCCAACCACTTCGGCTGCATTACGGGCAATCGGCAATGTGAAGTTACCCAGACCACAGAACAAGTCCATAACCTTCTGAGTACCATCCAGCTCCAACAATTCCACAGCGCGTGGCACCATCTGGCGATTAATACTGCTATTAACTTGGAAGAAATCCTGCGGGCCAAATTTAACCTTAGTCTCAAACTTTGGATGCTCGTAAAACAGTTCAGGGTTCTCAGGCCAAATACAGTGGACCGTGGTCGGACCTTTAGGCTGCAAGTACATCTGGAAGTCGTGCACTTTGGCAAACTCCAACAGCAATTGCTGATCCTTATCCGACAGTGGCTCCAGATGACGGAATACCAACGCCGTAGCATTATCACCAACCGCCACTTCAATTTGTGGAATCGTCTCTTTGGCGTCCATTTGAACAATCAGAGCCTGCAATTCCGGTAGCTTTTCACCAACTGAAGGATGCAACACGCGGCAAGCATCAATATCTGCCAGAAAACGACCAGCACGCTCACGGAAGCCAACCAGTACCTTTTCCTTCTTACGCACATAACGCACACCCAAACGGGCTTTACGGCGGTATCCCCACAGATCTCCCACCATCGGGTCGAACACCGTTTCAGGAATCACTTTACCGATATGCTTCAGCGCATCCAGCATCGCCTGCTGCTTATGGTGAATCTGCTTTTCAACATCCAGATGCTGCATGCTACAGCCACCACAGATCTGAAAATGCGGACACCCCGGTTCAACGCGCTCTGGGGATGCTTCAAGCACCTCAGATACGTAGCCTTCGTCGAACTTACGGTTAATCGCGGTATAGGTAAAAACTACCTTTTCACCGGGCAGCGCACCACCTACAAAAACAGCTTTACCATCAATGTGTGTGATACCTTTGCCTTCAAGACTCAGGGATTCAATTACTGCCTCAACCGGAGTCTGAGGTGGGCGCGGTGGCCTACGTTTTGCCATACTACTTCCTACTAATACGTCGGGCAGGTTGCCCGATATGGAGTGCTACTGAGACCCCAACGGTTTTCAATACTTGCGTGGGGGTCGGATGATACCCTACCCGCTTTCAGATTACTCCATAATTGACGTAAGTTGATGGAACGATTGTGATTAGTTGGATAAGCCGCCAACCCGCAGAACTTATCCAGCTCAGCATTCAGGTGGCCCGGAATTTCCGGATGGAAAATCGCACGCGCTAATAATTCAATAGAAATCTCATTACGTTTCAATGCGCCTCCGGCGTAAGCAATCTTTTCCACTTCATTAAAATACATCTTCAGGCGCTTATCGCGTGATGGCGTGGAGTAGTAATCATACTCGGTGCGATTCATACACTGGCGACCTTGCGAACGGATCTTGCGTAAGTGATTCAAACCATCATTGACATAATTCACTCGCTCTTTAGCAAAGGCGCATAAGCCGTAAAGTACACGCGTTGCTTTTTCTTGCAGTGGCTCAGGACGACGACGCAATTTCTTAGCAACGATATCGGTGAATGCGACATAGTTATATTGCACATTCTCTGCAATCTGATATTGCTCAGCACTAAAACCTGGCTGCTGCTGCATCGGCTTAGCCACCATTTGTGGCCACTTAAAACGACGGTAGCCATCGCGCATATTGGCTTTATCCTGAGGAATAAAGAATGGAAACGCATAAAGCTGAACCATGTGCTTAGGAGATGCTGGTGTGGTTGAGCTCAAAATAGAGGTAACACCAGTCTCGGTAATTCCAGTCAGTATATAAGAGTGCGAGCCCGGCTCAACATACACATCCCCTGCTTTCAAGTCTGCCAAGGCAACCGGATAAGTATCCAAATGCAAAGAACGAGTCCCCACGCGATCTGCCACATATTTCATGAAACTACGCACGCGCTGAACTTCTGATTGGCCATCCCAAGTGCGCATATTGTTATCTAGAAACTCGCCTTTGCGCATAATATTGTTAATGGCAAACGGAAGCTTATTCTCATAGGCAAACGCCAGACGCATGAAGTAAATCGCATCAGCACAATCGTGAGACAACTGGTAGTAAGCCGGCTTCTTCGGATCCATAAAGAAATCCGTTTTAAAATTCTGTGCGACCCATTGTTGGTACTTAACTTCCCACGCCTGCGACCACTGGTTTTGTGCGGTCCAAACGCCTGCAACTGCATTTGACATGCCGGTCGCTGACAGCAGAAATACTAATCCTGCCAGCCAATTTTTCACTCGTCTTTGATTTGCCATATTATTTATCTGTTTTATTGTCCAAAGTATTTTTTATTGGTCAGCCACTACGCGCTTTAGTTCAGCCGCTAGTTGACTGGCTGACACCCGAAAGGCATTGATTAGTAGCTGCTGATCTCGCAACTTGATATCCGCTTCGTATTCATTCTCATATTTTCGCAGCCACAAACGCCGCTGCCAGCGCATCATTAACGACTGCCAACGAGGGCTAAGTGTTTGCCGATCTACCCTAAAGTCCCCTTCAAGCTGCAAGCCGGCGTGTTGATTAAATGTTCTAGCAGCCCCTTTCACATTGAGCTGAGCGATCGCTAAACCTGCCTGCCTTAATCCAACATTGAGATCCAAGCTACTGCGCTCAGCGACCAGTAACGATTGCCAAAGTTGTTGCCCCAGCTTTTGTTCAATACGATCAGCTTTATCAAGCAGACGCCATAAAAAGTCTTGTTGCTCGGGAGTATCAACTTCTTCCAGCGCCCATTCAGCCTGCTGCAATAAGCTGGCACGCTGCGACTGTAATCGCCAATAGGCCAGCAAACCCTCTGTGCGCCAATCGCGGAATTGAACGCTTAGCAGACCATCTTGGTCGTCGCTCAGTGTAGGATTTTTAACCGTTAAATCTAGATCCCCGCTTAATGTATCATTATTAAGCCACAATGAACTACGACTGCGGAGATTTAGTGGCACTCCTGAAGAGGCACCTGCTAGTTTTAACCTCAGGCTCTCAGACAGAAAATCGATCACGGCCGCATTCGCTTCTGCACCCAGGCCCTGCTGAGGTGCGACACGATTCACATCAAAGCGAATATCAGGTGCGCTAATCGACACCTCACCCCGTCGCCAATTGACACTTTTGGCAGTGGCCTCGGCCTGATATTCGCCGCTTAATAATCCAAGCTGTGTTTGCAGGTGAATAGCCTTGGCTTGCCATTCTGCACCGATAAATTGCCGTGCACTGAAATCCAAATATAGCTGATCAAAAAAGTCGAAATAGGCAGAAATTTGCGGCAACTCGCCATCAAATACTGAGCGCAGTGTGTTAGCCACGACGGCATCTTCAGTTTCATCCACAGTGATTTGCCACTGAGAGGTGCCAAAGCGAATGCCAGAATCAGTGATTAGTACCGGCCCATTTAACGAGCGCGCCAGTAAATGAACGTCCCCAACCTGCCCTGCCATTGCTGCAACGGGAGTATTCACCGTTAAGCGTACTTGAGCGCCGGTTAACGTTTCTTTGTAATCAAGCAATTCAATATCAAGTAACTGAGGAACGGCTTCGGCTTGCTGCAAATAGGCATCAAATGCCTCCCGCGTGACCTTAGCAAAATACCAGCTGCTACTTCCCCACAGCATGACCAGTGTGAGGAAGATAATTAATACAAAAGCAAGTAGTCGATTCATAGTCTCAGTAACTGTTTTGGGCGAATGCCCATGGCCAGAATCGCCAGTAAATACGCAATCATTGCACTCAACACTAAACCGCCCAGCGCACCAATTTTCAAAAATACACCAGAGGCTTGCCACCAGCTATCACTCGGATTTATGTAGAGCACTACCAAAGCCATCAACACCGACGCCACCACGATCTTAATTAAGAACACTGGCCAGCCTTCTGTTTGTCCCACGATTTTCTGGCTGTATAAGCCTTTAAATAACAACCCCGCATTTACAAAACCAGAAATTGCAGTAGAAAGCGCTAAGCCCGCATGTGGGCCAATGTACCCCAACTTATACCAAGGCAATACGATCACCAAATTACAGACGATATTCGCCCCAATGGAGATTAGTCCGATACGTACTGGGGTTCGGGTGTCTTGTCTGGAATAAAAACCAGGCGCTAACACTTTCACCATAATAAAGGCAGGCAAACCGAGTGCGTAGGTCATTAAGCTTAAACTAGCCATTTCCACATCGTGCCAACCGTTAACGCCATTATCAATTACTGTCGCTAAAATCGGCACAGCCAATACCATCAAGCCCAACGTAGCCGGAATCGACACCAACAGCGATAAGCGCATTGCCCAATCTAATGTTTTGGAAAAAGCTGCGCCTTGTGCATTAGCATGATCACCCGATAACTTGGGTAAAATCACCGTACCAATCGCCACCCCAATCAATGCAAGCGGGAACTCCACAAAGCGATCAGAGAAGTACAGCCAGCTAATACTTCCGGCGGCTAGCAATGAGGCAATCATGGTATTAATGGTGATATTAAGCTGAGCGGCAGATGAGCCAACTAAGGCCGGTGCCATCAGCTTCAGAATACGCTTAACACCCTCATGGCCACGCTTAAAACTAAAATGTGGCACCAAACCAAGCTTTTGCAAATAAGGCAACTGAAAGGCTGCCTGCGCAAGACCACCTATAAAGACGCCCCATGCCAATGCTTCAACAGGTTGCTCAAAATGTGGCGCCCACCAAATGGCGGCAGCGATCATCACTACATTGAGCAATACTGGTGTAAAGGCCGGTACAGCAAAATTGCCGAAGGTATTTAGAATGCTGCTGAAAAATGCCGCTAGTGAAATAAACAGCATGTAAGGCGCGGTGATTCTAAGTAAGTATGCGGCCAACTCAGGCTCGGCATCTGGCTTGGTTTCAAAACCCGGCGCAAATACCATCATTAATAATGGTGCGGCTACCACGGCAATCAGAGAGACCACGAACAGGATTAAGCCCATCATACCCGCAACATGATTAATCAAGTCTTTAAGCTCTTCTTGGCTACGTTGCTCTTTATACTCTGAAAGTACCGGTATAAAGGCCAGCGAGAAAGCACCTTCAGCAGACAAGCGACGCATTAAATTCGGAATGCGGAAGGCGACCAAAAAGGCATCCATCGCACTCCCCATTACAAAGTAGTTGGCGTATACCGCATCGCGTACCAAACCTAACACCCGTGACAGCAAGGTCATAATACTAATGGCAATTCCTGAACGGAATAATCGACTCATAAACGGAGGTCCGGATGTTAGTAAACAAAGAGATAGCGCATTCTACACAAGCCAGCGAAAAAAGTTAGCCAACAATAGCCGCTGACTGGCTAATTCAGCGAGAATTTAACTGGGTACTGCTAGGCTTAAAAAACGTAAAATAACTGCACACTATGCCTTTCTGGCAGACCTTGATATTTCCACTTATCAAAAAGTTAACGCTGTTACGCTCTTTTTTCTTGCCCCTTCTTTATCACTCCCCTTAAATGGCACCCAAGTGATAAATACCCCCGAATTAATAATAAAAAAAATGAGCATTGACATAATGAAGAGAAATAATCGACCGTTACGTGGATTACGCCAGATGGCCCCGGTTTTCTGCTCCATCGCTGTTTTATCAACTCAACTTCAAGCTGGCCCCACTGTACAGCTAAATGGAGATGAATCCCGTGACAATATGGCAGACTCCGGAAGTCTTGGTTATGTTGGTGCTAACACCCGCATTGGCGTGAGCGTAGACCGCCACCTGCAGGGTCAGGTCGATATTAATCAAATTGTTCACGAAGATGATAGCAGTGCCACCAGCGCGGAAGCGTGGTTTGGCTATAAAGTCAAAGATGATGATAACGGCGATAAAGGCTTCAAAGGTGGCGGTGCCAAGCTGAACCACCAATGGACTAATGGCAACCCGCAGACTGCAGATACTGTGCATAAAGTCTTTGGTGCTTATGACCGCAATGACGATGATCAGGCAAAAGTAAGCGTCGGTTACGGTCAGGAATACGAGGACCTGTTCTGGTCTGCACAGGTCAGTAAAGGTTTAGGCGATGATATCGTCAACGGCGACATAACGACTCGCGCCTACGACTATGGTGTTGGTGCCGAAGTGGGTACCTTTTTTGACAGTACTCTCACCCGTGTACGTGGCGGCTTGGATTATGAATTTGGTACTGATTACGCCGATAATGAAGATCGCCCTACGCAAGCTACGATCTCCGCTGGCATTGAGCAGTTCTTCCAAGACTCTCCTCATAGCGTCACATTAGATGTTTCCAGTAATCACAGTAGCGGTGGCAGCTCGGATAGCAACACTGATTACAATGCTCGCGTAGGTTATCGCTACGAATTCGGTGGTAACGGTGCATTCCAGTCAACTACATCGGCTCGTCGTCAGCGGGTTGAAATTCCGGGTACTCCACCACGTGCTGGCCGCGCTGGTGTTGCCGCCATTCCGGCTATCCCAGCAATCGCCGCTCAACCAGCCAGGCCAGCACAAGCAGCAATCCCTGCAAAATATGAGCGCCGAGCGGTAAAAACTGCTGGCCATGAATTCGTTAAAACAACCATGAAACTGGAGAATGAAACATTCTTTAAGTTGAACTCAGCCGTTCTCACGCAATCAGCCACCCGCAATCTGGATAAAATTGTGTCGCAGATTCGTGGCCACGGTTACCTAGGCGCTGTACGTATCACCGGTAATACTTGTGGTATGGGCGACCCAGTATACGATCAACGCTTATCGGAGAAGCGTGCTAATGCAGTTCGCGCTTACCTGATTGAGCAAGGCTTCAATCCTGAGCACTTAATCGCACGGGGCTTAGGTAAAGGCAGTCCGAAATATGATCGCAACGACCAAGACTTTAAGAACCGTCGTGTCGACCTGGAATATGTTACTGAGCGCTCTATCCGCCAAGCCAATGGCCGCAAAGTTGAGTATAAGAATGTATTAGTACAGGAAGGACGTCCTGCGACTCCCGCGCAAGCTGCCAGACCAGGTCGCGCAGGTCAGGCTGGCCGCGCAGCCATTCCAGCGATTCCAGCATCTCCGGGCACTGCATCCCGCTTCGTATGGAAAACAGAGTCTGTGCCTTCTGCACCGATCTGGATTAAGCGAGCGCTGCACAACACCATTAAGCACAACAAAACGGTCAGTACTTACAGCACACGTACAGAGCAAAAGACCACAGAGGACAGTAATGACTCGAAACTAAAAACGTCCCCTGACTTTGTCAGAACACCAGTGGGTACGCCTGCAACAATTCAGGTATTGCATAATGATCAGACTGCAGGGTTAACCATCAAATCAGCAGCATCAACTACGGATTATGGCGCTACAGTCACTTTTGATGAAACAGCTTTGATTTACACACCAAGCAGTACCTCCAACGCAGGAGATTCAGACTCCTTCAAATATACCGTTATCGATAGTAACGGTAACGAAAAAGAAGAGTCAGTAGAAGTAACTATCACAAGCATAAATGCAAGCTTAGAAGTGAAGGATGACAACAATAAAAGTACGACTTATCGAACACCTGTCAGTATTAATGTCTCGGCAAATGATAGGAACCCTAACGGAGATATTTGCGTCGATAGCATCGTTGGCAACCCCAGCAAGGGCTATGTAACAATTGATGGAACAGGACAAAGTATCACCTACACACCTTACAATGAGAGCACTGGAGAAGATTCCTTCACTTATCGTGCCTGTGGCATAGGAGCTGATGGAAAAACTATAGGCGTGTCTAGTGACATAGCAACGGTCACGGTCACTATCGGCAGCAAACAACTACAATTAACTCCAAACTTTGCAACTATTCAGTTTGGCGACGCCCCAGTGCCAATCAGAGTACTGGCGGATGATAAAGACTCTACTGGTAAACAGGGCAGTGAAAGTACACTTAAACTAGTGGGAGTAAAACAACCGAATCATGGTGTAGTAGTAGAAAATAGAGATGATGGTCTAGTCACATATGAAGTCACAGATCCAAACTTTGAAGGTGAGGATATTTTTTACTATATTGCTGAAGATGGCAGCGGTCATCAAGATGGAGAGTGGGTCAAGGTAATAGTCCAAAAAAATAATGTTCCAATAATAACAACTATACCACCCTTCACGATATCTTACTCTGAAACAAGGCAGACCTCCCTTAATCTTGAGGAGTACATTAGCGACATTGATGGAGACACCCTAGTCATCCAAGGCGACGCACTAAGTGGCATCATTTACCCCGAGGGAACGACACTGAAGTACACACCAACCGAGGTTGTTGCTACGGATATCATAGACATTACCGTTTCTGACGGCCGCGGCGGCATCGCGAAGAGTAGTTTTGAGATCAATTTTAACTAACCCCAATAGATAAGGTAAAAATACCTTATGACCTAAGGCCCGCAGCTTATGTTGTGGGCCTTAATTAGATGGTCCGCCTCACCTTAATCGCTATGATTAAGGTTGAGGTTAACTAAAGAGGCGAACCATCATGTCAATTAAAGTCATTGGAATCGATTTAGGCAAGTCCATTTTTCATCTGGTT